>ENA-UOOE01001937-UOOE01001937.1-fermentation-metagenome-genome-assembly--contig:-NODE-1937-length-15995-cov-164.106964_pt1 | contig 15995 bp, 14 predicted proteins | sample MGYA00245776_ERZ724021 | MGnify/ENA primary metagenome ERZ724021 (study PRJEB28704, sample SAMN03018321) | fermentation metagenome | biome: anthropogenic terrestrial biome; feature: soil... | reverse complement strand
TTTAATAGCTTTAAAATAAGCAAATTTAATTTAAACATATAAAATTGCTACTAACCTATTATAAATTAAAATCTTAGTATTTAACAGTGGTTTTTTATTGAGTAAACTTATGAGCTTTAGCTTACCATCGAAACTTTGGTAAGCAGCTCCACCACCACTAAAGCAGAAAAAAGGGAATACTGAGAACTACTTTAAAGTAGTTTGCAGCATTCCCTTTAAATTGTTATTACTTATTTTCAACTACAGCTTCTTCAGTCTTGCCAGCTTTTGCATTATCAAGAGCTGCTTGTGCAAGCTTTTTGAAATCATTTGATGAATTAGTAGCGCCAGTTACTGAATCAACCTTTCCTACATCTTGTTTTTCAACAAGGTCTGCAGCAAGTTTCGGCTGAAATTCTTCTGGTGAAGTTTTTGAAACTTTTTTCATTGAGCTGTTGTAGTCAGCATCCTGTGATTTTAATTTTCCATCTGCATTTACACAATCAAATTTAGCATCTGAAATTTTGCCATCCTTTACTGTAACTTCAACTTGTGACTTCCAGCCATGATCATCAAAGTCCTTATATGATGCTTTGTAAGTTCCATCCTTGTAAGCAGCTGAACTTCCGCATCCAGCAAATAATGCTGCAGCCATTAACCCACCAACTAAAATACTAACAATCTTTTTCATATGATCCATCCCCCAATTATTATTATTTACTGGGTAATAATAACATACTTAAAAAGTAAAGTCAATAGTTAGCTAAGCAATGCCTCATAAAGATAGTAAATTCTACCCCTGTGAGGTTTCATGCAGAATTTAGTTTTTCAAAATCAATGATGGAAGTTAGTATTTCAAAAAGTTATGATATCTATAGTGGCGCCTCTTTAGGAGGTACTTATGAACAAAAGCAGACATTTAACACAGGCAGAAAGAATTATCATTGAACAGCAGCAAAATCATTAGTATTAAACCTATTTTTAGCTCGTCAAATATAGTTCTCTTCAACGGTTTAAGATTTGTGGATTTTACTTTTTCAAACTGGAATTTACTATTTCAATTGACCGCACCTTATAATAATTGTTTTTACATATATGGAACAGTTTTATGATAATGGTATTTGGTTAATACATCTTACATATGTTTTATTTTTAGTTATTTAGTTTAAATAAATACTTTATTCGTCAAGTCCATTCATAATTGAAATGGATGCACTGGCTCCAACCCTTGATGCACCTGCTTCTATCATTTTAATTGCATCTTCTGTAGTTCTTATTCCACCTGAAGCTTTAACTTTTAATTTTGGTGCCACTGTTTCATACATTAGTTTTACATCTTCAACTGTTGCCCCGCCTTTATTAAACCCAGTGGAAGTCTTTACAAAATCTGCTCCTGCTTCCATAGCAAGCTTGCAAACCTTAACCTTTTCTTCATCAGTTAAAAGGCAAGTTTCAATTATAACTTTAGCAAGAGCCTTTCCCCTTGCTTCATTAACAACGGCTTTAATATCATTTTTTACATATTCATAATCTTTTGCTTTAAGCTTTCCTACATTAATTACCATATCAACTTCATTTGCTCCATCCTCAATGGCAATCTTTGCTTCATATGCTTTAATCCTCGTATCGTTTGCTCCTAAAGGAAATCCTATTACAGTGCAGACTTTTACTCCTGAACCCTTTAATTGCTCGCTGGCAAGCTTTACATAACTTGGGTTTATACATACAGAAGCAAATTTATTTTCCCTTGCCTCCCTGCAAACTTTAATAATCTGCTCATCTGTAGCTTCCGGTTTTAAAAGAGTATGGTCTATCATAGCAGCCATTTCACTTTTCTTCATATATTAATCACTCCTTTTTTTAAAAAAGTGCCAGGCACATGGCATGTGGCAAGTTGAAAAAGTTGCCATATGTTTTGCCTATATATACATTTTAATATACAAATCATTAGTTAACAATCTTTAATAGTAATAATAGCTATACCCCTTTTTTTGTTTTAATTCCACTTTATTTAAAACCGCACCAATAATATTAGAATTGACATTTAAAAGAAGCTCTTTTGCCTTTTGTATTTCAGTCCTATTTGTTTCTTTAGAAGCCACTACAAATAAACATCCGTCTACCATTGTTGACAAAACTATAGCATCCGATACTGCAATAAGAGGTGGACTATCTATTATTATATAATCAAAGCTGTTCCTAATTCCGTTTAAAAAGTTTTTCATTTTTAATGAAGATATAATCTCTGAAGGATTTGGAGGTATATCCCCAGAAGACAATATAGATAAATTTTTCATATATTTAAATACTGATTCTTCTATACTTAAATTTTGCAAAAGTAAATTTGTAAGCCCATTTTTATTTTCAATTCTAAACTTTTTATGTATATCAGGCTTTCTCATATCGCAATCAATTAAAATAACTTTTTTATCAGCTTGTGAAATTATTAAAGCAAGGTTGGCTGCTACAGTGCTTTTCCCTTCTCCAGGGCCTGCACTTGTAATTAATATAGATCTGATTTCTTTATCTATTGATGAATATTGAATATTTGTCCTAAGAGTTCTATACGCCTCTGAAACTGATGACATAGGATTTTTTTCTACAGCCAATATATTATCTCCCACCATTAATGGATTCATTTTTATACCCCCATTAAATAATACTACATTAATTTAGAAGGCACTGTTGCAAATAGCTCCCATTCACTTTGGCCTTCACAAAGAAGCTGTAGGGAACGGTCTTGACCATTCCTCCGCACGATGATCAGAATTTAGGAGGGCGGAACGGTCAAGACCGTTCCCTACCATTTTATTAATCCTAAGAGCATCTAAATGCTCACCCTATGTTCATTCCATATATTTTTCTTATCTCCACTATTTTTGTGTTTTTCATAATCATGCTATTTTGCAGCAGCCCCTATAGCTTCTTTTAGCTTCTCAACTACATAGTCAACCTCTTCTTCTTTTATATTATTGTAAAAAGGAAGGGCCATACTTCTATTCCCTATATCATATGAAATAGGAAAATCATCCTCTTTAAATCCATACATGGCTTTAATATATGGCTGCATATGAATTGGCGGGAAGTACTGCCTTGTACCAATCCCATTCTCTCTTAAATAATTCATGACCTTATCCCTATCTATTCCTTTATCAGCTTGAATTACATAAACAAACCAGCTCATATTTGTAACTTCAGGATGAATATATGGAATTGTTATTCCCTCTACATCTTTTAGCCTTTCATTATACATATCTGCAACCTTCTGCCTTTTTTTTATTATTTCGCTAAGCCTTTCCATTTGAACTACCCCAATAGCAGCATGAATTTCACTTAGCCTATAATTATATCCAAGCCTTTCATGATTAAGTGTAAAGCATTCTTCTCCTCTCCCTTGATTTCGCATACTTCTGCACATATTAGCTATATCATCATCATTTGTGACTATTATTCCGCCCTCTGCTGTAGTAATTTGTTTGTTAGGATAAAAAGCAAAAACTGAACCGTCCCCAACAGTTCCTGTCTTAATTCCTAAATACTCCGATCCAATAGCTTCACAAGAGTCCTCAATTATCCTAAGCCCATATTTACCCCCTATCTTTTTAATCTTCACCATATTCACAGGCTGCCCAAAAACATCTACAGGAAGTATAGCCTTAGTCCTTGGAGTAATAGCCTCTTCAATTTTATCTGCATTTATGTTTAAAGTAAGCGGATCTATATCTACAAATACTGGCTTTGCCCTTTGAAATAATATACAATTTGTTGAAGCAATAAAACTAAAAGGTGTAGTTATAACTTCATCACCCTCATCAATGCCTATGGATTTTAAAAGCAGGTGAAGCCCACTTGTTCCGCTGTTAACCCCAATAGCATGTTTTACCCCAAGTAATTCTTTAAATTTTTCTTCAAATTCTCTTAGTTTTGGCCCTATACTAAGTACCCCTGATTTTATAACCTCAGCCGCAGCATCTATTTCCTTTTGGGTAATATCCGGACCAGATAGATTTATTTTCATGACCCTGCCTCCATTTTATTATTTACATCGTCTACATGAATAAATCCTAACTTTTGTGTGAGAATCATAGAAATAAATATAATCAGCCAAAATAAAACGTTTTTATATAAGCTATTAATGTTCAACATATATAAAGAAACAAAACACAGCATTGCACTTATAGCGTATAATGTTAAAACAGTCTTTACATGAGATAGTCCTTTTGTATCCATCAATAAATTATAAAAATGGCTTCTATCCGGTGTAAATATAGGCCTGTTATTAATTTTTCTTCTGAAAATGCTTAACAAAGTGTCATATATTGGTATGCCCAAAATAATAATTGGAATATAAATTGAAGTAAAACCCCCTATTCTTTTGGTACTAAAAATACCTAATACTGCTAAAATGTATCCTAAAGGCAAACTCCCTGTGTCCCCCATAAATATTTTAGCTGGTCTAAAATTGTAAAATAAAAAGCCTGAAGATGAGCCTATTAATACAAGGGATATAAGTTTTATAATATAAACATCATATTTATATCCTAAAATACAAAAGCACCCGCAGGAAATAATCCCTATCCCAGCAGCTAATCCATCAAGCCCATCTATTAAATTAACAGCATTAATAATACCAACTATCCATATAATGCTTAATATATAATCCGCAAGGATATTACTAAATATATAAAATCTTATTCCGCTAAAAACTGTTATTACTGCAGCTATCAGTTGAAACAGCAGCTTTTTTTTTGCACTAATATCTTTTTTATCATCTATAAGTCCAGTTATCATTAATATTAAAAGTGAAAAGGAAATAACAATATAGTCGTTATAATGCGCATTTGATTTTATTGTATAATCATAGAGTAAAAGGAATATAACTGGTATAAAAATCCCCAGTCCGCCTGCTTTAGGTATAGCTTTGCTGTGAATTTTTCTTTCATTAGGCAAATCCAATATTTGTAACTTTATTACTACAGGAATTATGAAAATACTAGATATTAAAGATACAAGCAAATATAAATAAATAATTATCACCTCTATTTCTTATATTTAAATTTCAGTGCCATAACTTTAAAAATTCCTATAAGCGAGCCAAATCCATAAGAAAAATGCAATGTATAAAATGCCCATACCAAGTAAACAAATTTTGTAGTATTGTCATTGAGTTTTAATGAAACAGCAAATATTAATAAATTGTAGGCCAAAAAAGATAGCAAAGAGGGATAAATAAACTTAAACATTATAAGGGACAGTATTGATGGAACAATAAGAGAGAGAATGAAAATAAAAGGTATAAAGTGCCTTAAACTTAAAGATTTGAATGTATTTGTATAGTGAACAGTTAAGATATTCCATAAGCCATTTTTAAGATTATTTTTCGCCAAATCTTTATAATTTTCTCTGGCGTAATAGATAAATTCAGTATTTGGGATCAAGTATATTTCCCCTCCGCTGTTTATTATCCTTCTGCTAAATTCTATATCCTGATTTCTTATAAGCCTTTCATCAAATAAGCCAATTCTATAAAAAACATCTTTTCTATAGCACCCAAATGGAACAGTATCTACTAAAATAGGTTTATAAGCCTTTTTAGTTCTAAATGAACTGTTGCCAACCCCAAATTTATTGGATAAGACTTTTATAATTGAACAAGATTTCGGGTTTTCATGAAGTACTTTAGTTATGCAATTCCCCCCAACAGCATCGCATTGTAATTCTTCATGAAATTTTAAAAAATTAATTATGGCATCTTTTGGTAAAATACTATGTGCACTAATTATAACAATATATTTACCTACGGAATTTTCAATTCCTATATTTAAAGCTGCTGGTGTTACTTTTTTATGATTATCAATTAATTTTATAAAAGGGTGTTTATTAGCATATTCTAATATTATATCCCTGGACTTGTCAGTGCTCATACCATCAATAAACAGTGCTTCCATATTTAAAGCAGGAAAATTAATATCTACTATAGAATTAATACATTTTTCTATATATTTTTCTTCATTGTAAACAGGTATTATTAATGAAATAATTACCCCAAACTAATTCCCCCCAAATGTGAACTCATTTAGCTGTACTGAGCATCAAATCTTTAGATGGAGGCTCCACCCCACTTATATAAATGGCTTAAACAATTTCACCTGATAATATGCTGTCATAAAATTTTATTAATTTACTTTCTTCCTTTTCCCATGTAAAATTATTTTTTATATTATTGATGTTTTTTCTTTTTAATTCCAATATATCTTTATTGCTTAAAATTAGATCTATTATTCTCTTTAAATCACCATAACCATCTATAGTAAAACCAATATCGTTTTTCTCTACAAAATCCCCAAAGTATGTGCCCTTGTTTGCCAAAATAGGTGTGCCTGTATAAATTGATTCATAGCCTTTATTAGGGCATCCATACTTCTCATTGTCCTTGCTAAAAGCATTGGTAACATACGTTATATCTGTGTTTTCATAAAATCCTTTAATGTTTTTATATTCAAATTTGCCCGTCATTATTGTATTTTTATAACTTTTACTTATTTTATTTAACTCTTCATATGCAATACCTGTCCCGTTTATTTGAATTTTAACATTATCATATTCTTCTCCTGTATCCATTAGCATTTTTAATGCTTTTAAATCCCTAATATTTCCTATATAAGATATCCTAAGTTTAGAACTTCCTATTCTTTTAAAGTTATTAAAGTTTTCTTCCTCTGGGACGTTATTAATTATTTCTTCTAAAACGGTCTTTTTAATTTTATTTTTATATCTTATCTTTTGGTTCTCATTTACATATATAATCCCATCAACTTTTTTAAAGCACTTTTTTGCTATATATTCATAAACAGCATTTTTAAATTTACTGCTGCTTAAGCCATCATAATACTCATGCATATCCCAAATATACTTACTGCATTTTTTATTAAGATGGGTGGATGCGTAAAATCCATCTATATCATGTCCATGAACCACATCATATTTTTTATCCTTTAAATAGTTTTTCACTTCTCTAATAAATTTTATATATGAGAATACTTGCTTATACCCGCTGCCATACTTGGATTTGGGAAAAAATCTTTTTACTTTTATACAATCAATGATTTCATATTCTTTATTAGTATATTTGTTTTCCCTATCCCAGCATAATATTTCTACATCATTTCCATGCTTCACTAAAGTCTTTGCTTCCTTATATACTCTTGGGTCTACATCGAAGCCATTTGTTAAAATCATTTTTATTATCATAATATTATTCCTTCATTAATTGCTTATCTGATTTTAATATATATTCGTTACTAGCAGGCATTTTTCTATAAGGCGACATAATCCCTAATACCAAGAAAATATGCATTAGTCTTGCTGCCTCTAAACTTGAAAACGCAATCATAGAAATCCAAAATATTAATAATATAGTCACAGTTAACTGCATATTAAATGCATCTAAATTACATTTCTTTAAAGCCATCAAACAATTTTTTACCGATAAAAAGCATATAATCAAAAAAGGTATTAACCCAATAATTCCATTTTCGCTTAATAGCTCAAGGATTATGTTGTGGGGATAATCAACCTTATCATCGCCTGTAGTAACTATGGTATAGCTTCCTAATCCCCATCCCATAATTGGTTTTTTCATCCACATTTCCTTTGCCGCATCTGCCAGTACATATCTTGGAGTATCTTTCCCTTCTGTAGAAATAGCTTCAAGCCTCATTTTTATAAGATCAAAATAGCCTAAATTAAACAAATATATTAAGACAACTACCAAAACCGTAATTAATATAAAATATTTTTTATTTAATTTTAATTTTTTAACTGAATAATTTAATTTAATCAATATAATAAATATCACTAATAAACATAAAATTAATGTAATAAATGTACTCCTTGCACCAGAAACTAAGCATGCAAAGCTCATAAAAAGAAGCAGCAAAAAGGAAAATATAGAACTTATATAATTTTTACTTTTTAAAAAGAAATAACATAATATTGTAATCATTGATGTAGCTGCTAATCTTGAATATGATAAATAATTTGTACTTTCTATTTCAATAAAATCCATTGTGCCTGTTTTTAAAAACTCAAAGAAAATATTTATGCTCATTATTAATGATATTATCAGTATGGTTATTAAAAACCTTAAAATAGATTTATCACTTTTCAGCAAAATCAGCGTTCCTAAAACGTTCCAACCCACTAAAAAAAACATTTTGGTAATTTTATCTTTGGCATATATTTCACTTGGTGTATAAAATAAAGAAAAAATTAATATAAAATAAAATATTCCATAAAGAAAAATAACTTTAATTTGTCCTTTATTTAATATTGGCTCTTTTATTAATCTTTTTATTGCAATTGCAAAAGAAATAATCATAAAAAGCAAAGTTAAATCAATCTTCTCTTGTAGTGGTATGATGCTTTTATATGCACCTGCTATTACATATAAAGCAAAAAAAACTTCCCCTGAAAACAAACTGCTTATTTTAATTTTTTTTTAACAGGCAATAAATTTTTCATATAATAAACAGCTCCTGATTATAATTTAAAGACTTTATATAAACCTCATCCATCCAATTTTCCCATCCCCTATATATTGAAGTGTTATGCCAAAGCAATGTAAAAACGCCTTCAGCTTCCTTACATTTATTCATTAAATATATAATGGATTTCAAACCTTCATCAGGAGTTAATTTTCTATAAACTTTTAGCGTCCCATCCATAGCTATAAGTGGTATTTCTATCAAATTTAATTCCCTATCCTCATCTATATCAAATGGTTTAAATGGGTGGCATGTGCCGCATCTAAATCCTTCGTGTTCAGCATATGAAAGGGTAGAATCATATTTAAAACCTACCCTTTCCCAGTATTTCAAAGTTGTATCCACATCAAATCTTAAATAGTGCTGCCTTCCTCCATAATATTTAAAGCATAGAACTTCATCCAATATTTCTTTTTCTTCCTTAAGCCTTTCATAATTTTGAAATGTATAGTATCCAGCATGAAAACCTATTTCAAAGCCCTGATCCTGCAAATTATATATACATCTTTTAACAGAATCATTAATAATATATCCAGTATCATAAGAACTTTTTGCAGAAGTTTTAAAATAAAATGCACTATCCATATTATATTGTTTTGATATTTTAGCTAACTCGTATATTCCTAAAAAATAGGGATCTTTTTCTATATTTTTATAAGACTTTCCCCACTCCTTTAAAGATCTTCTAAATAAGCTGACGCTTTTCCCTTTTAAAATGTCCCCCCCAAGTGTTCTAAAAGTATTTTTTATATTATTAAACCTTCTTATATCATCAATATCATGGCTTAATTTTATATGGAATTTATTTTTGCCTAAATCTAAATCTGCAAATAAAATTTGTAGATAACTTCGTAAAACCATGGCATATTCATCAACTATAGGCATATCTATAAAATTATATTTATATGCTGCACTATTTTCATAAATAAATCTGCCATGAACATCCCTTTCCTTAATTACTTTTTCTTCCCATCTTGACAGCATAAAAAATGAAGAAGATATAATATCGCCATCAAAGATTATTTCATTATCACTTATCCTTTCTATAAAAGGTAAACCTTTATTCCTCCAAAATAGCACAGGAATCTTGTATTTATTTTTCGGATCATTTATAAACTTTATTTCATTAATATTTTTCCCGGTTAAATCATACCAATCCTCAGCATATGAAAGTTTAAAAATAATTTTCTTGTCAGATTCATTAAAATTAATTGTTATTTCATTTTTGCCTTCATCAAAACATATAATAAATTTTAAGCTGCTATTTGGATTAGCAATTTTAAATATTTGATTAACCGTATATTTAATTGAGTTTTTTGTCATTACTATATTATTCAATAAATCACCTTATTTTTTTATATATATCAATTGGCAGTTTATATTTAAAAGCTTTAGAAATATTAAAATATGGTTTTTGAACTGCTCCAAACTTTCTAAAAAAATCAGAAATATTTTCAATCATACTGCCATCAAAATTAAGTTTTTTACTTACGTTAGAAGCATATTTTATGCCTTCCCAAGTAAGTGATGTTTCAAAATTACAGTTTCTAAATTTTGGATCTGCCCCTGACATTATAAAATATGCACTTTGCTCATCCCATGTTATATATAAAACTGAATGTATTATGCCATTCTCATCCTCTGCAGCCAGCATCACCCTGATGTTTTTTTGTTTACAAGCATTATCTAATTTTGATACTAGTTCAAATGAATATGGAATAGGTAAGCCCTGTCTTTGGAAAACCATTTTATTCAAACTGTAAAATTGCTTAATATCTTCAGTTTCATAAATTCTAACTTTTTCTAAATTATTTCTAATTATTTTTTTATGATTTTTACTGAAATTGCTAAATACATACTCTAAATCTGTTAAATCCTCTATAACGTATGTATATCTCGTGTTTTGCTCAAACCCTCTTAAGTAAAAGGGAAGATAGTTAGTTATAGAATAGTGGAAATTTTGCTGAAAATACGCCACATTTATTTCTCCTAATTGATTTATTATTTCTGTCATTACCTCATTCTCATAGGCTAATTTTCTTTCATATCTCTGATTTTCATGGTACCTTATCCAAATTCCATTGGTTTGAGTAAGTTTTGGCTGAGTTATATACTTTATGCCAAACTTTTTTTTAATATAATAAGGCATGGCTGCTGCTATTTGCCCGCCCCTTTCTACCACAAAAACATCCCAGTTTTCCTCACCACATACAGCATCCATCCACCAATCTTTTGAAAATAGTGGAATTGACTTTTCATTTTTACAAAGCTCTCTATATTTGTCCTTATAAGACATTTAAATTACACCTCATTATTTATAATCTATTTTCTATTTTTCACTTTCTCTGCAATTATTTTTACTTCTTTTATATTAAATTTGCAGCATAAGATTATGTAAACTATAATTCCTACAAATGCTGTCAAAACGAGCAGCAATAACTCCATTAATTTCCCTTTCATTAAACCAATAGTACTATAATAAATTATATATACTAAAATACCCATTAATGCTGATGAAATAAGGGATTTTAAAAAACAAGGCATATTATTTTTTATACTAAAGTTATGAATTTTCTTCCCCATACCTTTAATTAAAAGAATACAAACAAAAATATCAGATATACTTGTAGCAAGGGCAAGCCCCCTGTGTGCCATAAATTTTACAAGAATTAAATTTAAAACTATGTTTAAGCACACAGCAAATATTCCATTAATCATAGGCGTTTTTGTATCATGAATTGAATAGTAAATGCTGCTTATCATTGTTGTTAATGAAGCCCCTAAAAGCCCTAAAGAATAAAAAATTAATGCCTGGGACGTCATATGTACAGCAATATTATCAAAAGCTCCTCTCTTAAAAAATGTTCCAACAATAGGTTCTGCAAAAATAATAAGTCCAATTGATGCAGGAAGTATCAAAATTATTATTAAATTTATTCCATATTCTATTACTTCTTTTAATGAATCCATATCATCATTACTTTTTTTATTTGACAGCATAGGGAAAATAACTGTTGTAACTGTTACAGCAAATATATTTAAAATAAAGCCCTGGATTTTAGAAGCATAATTTAAAGAGGATATACTGCCATCTGCAAGGCATGATGCAATAGTTCTATCTATTATCGTATTTATACTGTTTACCGCTGACCCGATAATTACTGGGACGGTTAATGAGAGAACTTCCTTGATATATTTATCCTTTAAGTCAAAACAAAATGCATATTTATAGCCTATTTTTTTCGATGCCGGAATCTGAATTAATATTTCAGAAAAGGCTGCAAGGGTGCCAGCCGCCATAAGGCCTTCTATTTTATATCTTTGCGAGAAAAATATTAAAAAAATTATATATATAAAATTTAAAAACACTCCTCTTGATGCTGGTGCTGAAAAGCTTTGAGAACTTTCAAGAAAGCCGGAGAAAACAGATGCAGTTGATAACAAAGCCATAATTGGAAGTCCTATTCTATTTAACCTAACTGCCAAATTAAACTGCTCGCCATGAAAACCTTGGGCCATTAATTTAATTATCAAAGGAGATAAAAACCAAGCTATCATCATTGCTAATAAGGATAAAATGAATAATATATTAATTAAATTATTAGTAAATTTTATTTTTTCTTCTTTCCCTTTTTTTACTTCTATTTCTGAAAAAATCGGTATAACAGTTGTATTTATTGCCCTTCCAACTATTTCAGTTATCATCATTGAAGCTGTAAGAGCAACAAAATATGTATCCGTTTCCCAGCCTGATCCAAACTTTGATGCCGTAAGCATATCCCTTAAAAATCCCAAAACCTTACTTACCAATGTAAGTATCATTATTACTGCTGCCGATTTTGCTGCCTTTTTTACAACGCTCATATCCTCCCTCAATTCAAATTTTATTTCTGTTTGACATTTAAGATGTTATATTATATTCACTTAATGTCAAAATATCACATTTTATTTATGCAAAATTTAGAGAAACAGTGGACAAACGGGGTAAACAGGGGGACGGTTACTTAAACAGGGGGACGGTTACTTGATATGACGTGCCACTTAAACAGTGGGACGGTTACTTGATGGAAAGCAGCGGACAAAGTAGCACAAGCAGCATGGGACAACCTGGGGGACGGTTACTTAAACTTGGAATACGGCTACCTGAAAAATGGGTGACAGTTACTCGATATAGCGTGCTACTGCAAACCCGTTAATTAAAATCCTTGGCAGTATAGCATTTGTTATTAAATACTACATAATTACGGCAAAAAAATACAAGCCATAGTTTTTATGCTATGGTTTGTATTATCATAAATATTCTACACTTTTAATAAATCATTTTGTTTCATATATAAATTCATGGAGTTTAGCTTTATTTAATGGTATATTCGGAATTAAAACCTGCATTCCATTTGTTAAAGTTTCTGGTTTATAGCATCCGTCTACAGGTATTCTATATTCATCTAAATTCTCCGAATTAATTTTAATCACATCAAAAGCAAGACCAATAATTTCATTATTACTAAGACTCGTCTCCACATAAGGCAGTATTTCAGAAAGTGTGCCAGTAAGCTTAGTAATCCCTTGGGCTTTTACCTTTTTATATATATCGTTTAATACTTTTCTTTGCCTCTCAGTTCTCTCATAGTCTGCATTGCCTGCATATCTTATCCTCGAATAAGCCACCGCCTGTCTTCCTGTCAACCTTTTTATACCTGGCTCTTTAATAAAATTATAATCAGCCTCATCCCCGTTTAATATATTTAATTCGGCTAAACAATCATTTAAAGATTTTATTTCAGATTCCTTTATGTTAACATCTACTCCGCCTATCTTATCAATCAACTTTTCCATTCCAAAAAAATCAACAGTAACATAATTTCTAATATTTAAATCAAATAAAGTATTTAAAGTTTTAACAGCTAAAGGAGCTCCCCCAAAAGCATAGGCTGCATTAATCTTATTCTTGCCCTTCCCTGGTATATCTACATAAAGATCTCTCATTATTGATGAAACTTTAATTTTATTATTTTTTCTATCAATAGACAGCACCATAATAACATCTGATCTAGTGTTTTCACCTTTTTTTCTTGCATCAAGCCCGAAAAAAGCTATATTTGTAATATCATCCTTATTTTCTTTTATCTTATTATCTTTTTCCACCTTATTATTCCCTTTATCTTTGTTCTCTGGTTCTTTAATCCCAAGTTCCTCCTCACTCTTTGGAAGCTTTCCTCTATTAATCTTGTTTAAAAAAGAATATCCATACAAAACACCATACAAAACCACTGCTGAAAAAGCTAATATAACACCTATCGCTATCTTTTTCTTCATATCTTTTCCTCCAAAAATAATTATTCATTATACAGGATAGTTACTTGATGCTTTCTTTGCATAAAAGCTCTAACAATTGAGCCAGATACTTTATATATTTTATATCTAAATAATTTAAGCTCGCTAAATTCACATAAAAATGCTTATACAAATTTTATACTTTTTAATTTTTATATATTTTATTAGTTTCATCAGAAATTTGATAATTAGTCAAAGAATAAATTTCTTCCCTGCTAATTATTAAATTAAATTTTTCTTATCATCTTCTAATCACTCTAACTGCTTTTGGTGATAATATCATAACATAATTTCAAAAAAGTTAAAGAATGACTTTACATATTGTTGATAAGGGCCATAATATTTACCAGGCAACTTGCTATTTAATGAAATATCTCAAATATTTTAGATTTTTTCTTAATTTTTTGAGGCTTAATTAATTCATATCCTGCTTGCAAAATATTACTATTGTTTTTTAAAATTGTTTCACTTACTGCTCTATCTATTTTTGATATGGCTTCAATTCCTTTTTTAATCTCGGGAGTCCTTTTATCTAATCCATGGGCATCGGAACCAATGAAGCTTATTATCCCATTTTTAATTAAATACTCTGAATTTATTTTAATTTTTTTTCCAAAAATACCAAGAAGGCTTTGAGAATTAATCTGAAAAAGACAGCCTTCATCAATAAAGCTGTTTATTATAATTGGGTTTTCAACGAAATATTCATACCTTTCAGGATGAGCGATTATAGGTATTACCCCTTTTATACCTATATCATAAATTATATCCAATGCATTTTCAGGCAGATTATCCATAGGAAGCTCTACAAGCATATAGCTTGTACCTGAAAGTGGCCGAATTTTCCCTTCCTCAAAATCTTTCAATGTATAATTATCTATAAAAATTTCTTGGCCTGGTAAAATCTTTATATCAATCCCTTTTTCACATAAAAGGGAATTTAGCTCATCCACTTTTTCTGAAACTTCTTCAAAGATATTCTCATAAAACCCAGTAATATAATGGGGGGTTGCATATATAATATCAATTCCATCCTTCTTTGCTATTTCAAGCATATTAAAAGTTATTTCAAAACTTTTTGAACCATCATCAACATTTGGGAGTATATGGCTATGAATGTCTATCATTTACCAGTCCTTCCTTCTTTGTCAGATCATTTCAATAAATAAATCAATATCAATATAGCTATTATTTCACATCCATCTTAACTTTTGGTATTGTCCCTAATACAGGAATATCAAGGTATTTTTCAATATCCTCTTCTGATTTTATAGTGTTATCCATATATTCCATTAAAAACATAATTCCAAGAGAAATTAGTATTCCAAGAAAAAAAGCAATAACCATATCAAACTTTGGTCTTGGTCTTGCAGAAGATTTAGGAATTTTTGCTTCATCCATGATTTGAACACTTACACCTGGATTTAACCTTCTTGCCTCTTCAGCAAAGGTATCTGTAAAGGCATTGGCTATCCTTGCAACTTCTTCAGGAGACTTATTTCTAAATTTAAGTATTATTATCTGAGTATCTAGCTGAGGAGTAATTGTTATATTTTTTTTAAAATCATCTAAATCAGCTTCAATTCCTAAATTTTTAATTACTTTTTCGCATACAATGTCTTGTTTTGCAATTTCTGCATAGGTTTTTATCATTTGCTTGTACATCAAGACATCGTTATACTGAATTTTTTTTTCATAGTCTGATGAATCTAATATTTCAGGCCCTATTATTATTGATGTTTTTGCTTCATATACCTTTGGAACTGCATAATTGCTAAAAATACCTGTTAAAAGCGTAGATATTATAGTAATTGAAAGAATGAACTTCATATGTTTATTGATTATTTCTATAAATTCAGCCAAGCTTAATATTTCTTCTTCCATTTCTAATTCCTCCTAACATTTTAATATAGGAATAGAATTATTAATATTTTATAAATATATCCTTATTATATTCATATGACTAAACATAAATGTATATCTCTTTTTTTTCCCCCCCCGATTTGGCTTCTTCTCCCAAAAAGCAAAAAATACAGGCCACAGTTTATATGCCATGGCTTGTATTTTCATAAATATTCTATACTTTTAATAAATCATTTTGTACAGATATTTTATACCTAAATAATTTAAGCTTGC
>ENA-UOOE01001935-UOOE01001935.1-fermentation-metagenome-genome-assembly--contig:-NODE-1935-length-16009-cov-11.709603_pt1 | contig 16009 bp, 24 predicted proteins | sample MGYA00245776_ERZ724021 | MGnify/ENA primary metagenome ERZ724021 (study PRJEB28704, sample SAMN03018321) | fermentation metagenome | biome: anthropogenic terrestrial biome; feature: soil... | reverse complement strand
TTTCAGATACATATTCCTTGCGCTTTTTTACTGAACCATTCTTGACAACTCCAAAGTTCCATACCAGAAAATAAGGTCAGGGGTAAGGGCCTTCGTGCCGTAGTCGAAGAACATAGACACGCCATAGTCGTTGGAAAGAGGAATCTTTTCAGGCTCCTTGTAAGGATAGATAACCGCCGGCTGTGCGATAGCGCCTTCGATCATGGCGATAGCGTGAACCGTAGTGGTCTTCGTCTTGCTGTCGGAAGTCGCTTCGGACGTCACAGGAAGATTGATAGAAGAATATACCCTTACACCGTGGAAGATAGCGAAGTCTTCGGCGGCCGTGTCCACGTTGGCGTTGTTGGTGCTCTTGTCAAGGTAGTTTCTGGCCTTGCCGTAGGTAAGAGGATCAAGGACAAGGCGGATCATGTTACGGGGAACGCCGCGAACATAATCGTTCTTGACGCTTTCCAAAGTCTGAATGATACCTTCCAGAAGGTCTTCGATTCCGGCGTCGCTGGCCGGCGTGTAGGAAGTACCTTCGGCCTTTGCCTGGGCGAAGAAGGCGGTATCGAATTCAGACGCCACAGTGTCGACGTGGTTGTCGGCACGTCTGGCCATGATGTTTCCGACGCCGAAAGTGTCAAGGTCGAACTTTGCGGCTTCTTCGACGATCTCCTTGTGGGTGTTAAGGTTTACGGTAGTAGGCGGAACGGTGATCGCGTCGCCCTTGCCGGCAGTTCTTGCCGTACCGTAAGGCTGGGAAGCGCTGTTCTTGAAGCGCTTAAACTCGACGGAACCGCTGGCAGGATTGCCAGTGTACGCCTGGGACTTCAAGCCCTGGGAAAGGGTGTCCTTCTGAATGTTGCTGATCACAAGGCCGGAAAGTTCGGCAAGGTCTACTTTCGTAGAACCGGACTGGATCAGGCTGATTGCTTTTGTTCTTGCCATTGTAAATCATTCCTTTCTGATTTTTGGTTTGTGTGTTTTTACAAGCAAACGGGGCCGTCTGCTTTTGCGGCCGGTGCGCCAGGGGCGCCAGGCTCGGCCGGCTTTGCGCCTTTGATTTCAGGGGCGCCAGGTTTCGCCGGTTCGGTGAACAGATAGGCTTTCGATTCCTTGATAGGCTTCAAAAGGCCGTCAAGGTCTGTTTTCAGGTTGCCGGCGTCGTCGACGTCGATTTTCTCAAGGTCCAGAAGGCCGATAATGTCCGAAGGGTCATGAACTTTCCCGTTCAGGGCCATTCGAAGGGCGGCGTTCTTGCTGATCTTCTTGATTTCGGCGTCATGGTTGGTTTGAAGGGTTGTGATTGTGGTCTGGGCCGTCTTCACGTCTTCGGCGATCTTGGCCGGATCGCCACTTCCGCCGATTGCCTTCAACGCTTCGGCGGCGGCTTTCAATGCGTTTTCCGCGCTGGTCTTGCCGCTGTTGGCGCCGTTGTACTTTTCGGCCGGAACGAAACTTCCGTCGTTTCCGATAACAAGATCGACGTCCTTTCCGTCTTTGCCTTTTCCTTTCAGCGCTGTTTCGACCTGTTTCGTCAGGTCTTCGCCCAGAAGATTTTTGATTCCTTCAATGATCATGTGTGATCGCTCCTTTCTTTTCCGCTGTGTTTATCGTGACTTCCACACGCTTTGCGGTTCCGCCTGGTCGCCGGACGGGTGCGGCTGTTTTTGTATATGAAAAAGACACCACCGAAAGGGTGATGTCTGATTCAACGCATAAGAAAACGCCGGTCGGAATATCCGATCGACGCTTATTCAGGGTGATATTTGCATTTCAAACAGATTTCCTTCTTGCTGTCCGTGAAGTCTTCCGGCTTCAAGTCCTTCGGAAGGAACCTGTCAGGGGTTGTCTTTTCGGCGACCATTGAAATATCGAAGCAGTCGTCGCCGTTGACCTGTCTTTGAAGGACAGGACAGAAAACAGTTTTATTTTCCATTTTTTAAAACCTCCATAGCGGATTTTGTCTTTTCGTCGAATTCGTCCTTCTTGAAGGAAGTCCGGATCACGTTGTCGCTGGTCCTCACATACGAAGCACCTTCTTCTGAATAGTAGTTCAGGAAGGTTTCACCTGTCCAGTGACGCCTTTTCAGGGAAAACGCCGCGTTCTTGATGTAGGAAACGGCTTCTTCCTGGGTGACGCCGTGGCGGCGTTCGTTTATGTGCGCGACGTCAAGTGTCAGGGCGGAAGTATCAATCTTCGCGGCCGGAACTCTGACGGTTCCATATATGCCGGTAGCTTTGATCTTCTTGTACGTCTGGAAGTCGGCTTTCGTCGCTTCCGGAACGCGCCCTTTGTAAGAATAAAGACCTTTCAGGTCGGACCATTCGTCGGGCTTGCTATATTTCAAGCGCTGGAAGGTGTCGACGTCAGAAGGTGCGTCAGCGCCCAGGCGTTCGGAATAGGCTTCGAACTGTTCCAGGTCTGCTTTTCTATTATACACCTTTTGTCGCTCAACCTCAACCGATCCCTGACCGTTCCTGGCCACCTGTTCGTCGTACCATTCTTCGTAAGTTTTGGCTTTCGGCATAGGTTGACCGGAATTATACCAGTCCAGGGCGTCGTCTGGGTCATATTCTACCGTAGTACACCGACAATTCGGGTGTATCGGCGGATAATTGACACCGACTTTCGCTTCGCTGACTTTGAAGTGTTTCCCGTCCAGGCTTCCGCAGACGTCACAGGTTCGGACTTCCAGCGTCGCCATGAATTCATATTGTTCGACGCCGGCTTCTTTGTATGCGGCCCGATCTGATTCCGCGTGAATATGCGCGGTTTCTGTCCTGACCAGGCGTTCGGCGTTCTTGTAGGACTGGCCCATTTTGGCCGCCAGGGCGGAAGACATGACGTTCACGCTTTTTCCCTGGATAAGTCCCTGGGTCAGAACTTCCCTGGTGTTGAAAAGAAGCGCCTGTTTGTTCTGCCATAGGCGATCGGAAAACATGGCGCCGGACCAGGGATAAGAAACGACGTTTTCAATGGCCGCATAGTCGATCTTTGCGATCTCGTTGAAGAATCCGGCCCTGGATTGAAGGTCATAACATTTCTTGTAATAACCTTCGACGAAGTCGTCGCCGAACTGGTTCTTCATTTGTGCGACACCTTTGTCAAACAGGTCATTCAGGATCAGGTCGATTTGACCTTGAAGGGCTTCCAGCCGGGAAATAGAACTGTTCGCCGACAGGGCGTCCAGTTGTGCCGTCAGAAGCGCCTTGACCTTCGGGTCCTGGATCGTAGCGATATAGTCCACATATTCCGCCAGACTTGCTTTCCATTCCTGGAATTCCTTCCGGTTCAGAAGACGGACGGCCTGATCGTATGTAAGGCCATACTTGCCAGCGTACTTCGAATAGAAGGCGCTGATTTCGCGCTTGATAGCCTTCGCGGCGGATTCGTATTCCTGGAACAGCTTCGCCGTCAATGCCGCGTCGTGAAGGTAGGCTTCTTCGGCGCGTTTCAAGGCTCTTTCTGTCCAGTATGCTTCATTATTCGTCATTGCCGTCACCACCATTCAGGCCGGCGCTGTCGCCGCCTTCCTGGCTGTCGTCGGCGCCCATAGCGTGATTGAAAAGGCCGTCGCCGTATTCTTCCATAGCGGCTTTCTTTTCTTCGTCGATTCTGGCCAGTTCTTCGTCGACGTCTGTGACCCACGGGTGATTTTGAAGGATCGTTCGTTTCGACAGAAGACCGTTGCTGTTCACGGCGTTGTTGATAATGTCTGTTTCGTTGACCGGAAGGTCCATATTGAAGACAATATCGAATTCTTCGTTTGTGAAGTCGCCCTGGCCGGTGATCTGGAAGTAAACGTCAATAAACAGTTTCAGACGACGGAATGTGTCTTTCAGTTCTGTTCCCAGGGAATCACAGTCAGCGTCAAGGTCCATATAACGGAAATTGATCGCCGTTCCGCTGGCGTTCCCCAGGTCAGGGTCCTTTGTATCGACAGCGGCCGCAAAGTCGAACAGATCGCGGCGCTGTTTGTCCAGGAAGGCCATGACAGCGTCGATATTTAGATCGGCCTGTAATTTATCCACGCCACCGTCAGACGTGACCTTGATCGCCATGTGTTCTTTCAGGTCTTTCAAGAATTCGGCCAGGTCTTGTCCGCCATAGTTACGAAGAATATAGATAAACTTCGCCACGTCGCGAAGAACATCGGAAGTGACGGACGTCTGCCAGTTGATGTCGTCGATCAGGTCCTTAATATAATAGCAAAGGGGAAGTTCTTCTTCGTTGTATTTCAGCCAGGCGATCGGACACTCTTCCCAGTTGTACGGCTTATTGTCAACGACGAAGTGTGGTTCCGTATAGTCAGACGCTTCGTCGCCGTGTTCTTTGTCGACATAGAAGTTTCCGGCGCCGGTTCCGGCGAAGGCGTCCGTCTTGAACCATTTCACACCACCAGGCCACCAGAATTCGGCGTGTGTGATTATGTGTTTCCTGGTTCCGATATAAATGACCTGGTCATAAAATCGAATAAAGGCGTCCAGTTCCGTTCGTTCAGCGTCGCGCCACAAAGGGACAAGTTCGGTCGAAGGAATACGCATAAATGCCAGTTTCCCGTCCCTGAAATAGGGCTGAATCCAGGCAATACCGGACTTGATCGCGCCTTTTCCCAGGGATTTGATCTTCCGACGGAAGGTCTGGTCGAAGACTTTCGTCAAGGCTTCGCCGTATGCGCTGTTTTTGGTGTCGACCGTCCAGGGCTTCGACAGAAGGTAGTTCGCTTTCTGGTCGACAAGTTTCTTCAAGATCGGGTGTTCGATCTTCGTGTTTGAACGGTTCGCAACGTCAACCGTCTTTCGCTGGACGTCGCTTCGGTTCCTGTAATAGGATTCAGCTTCAAGCATGATCGCGTATTCAGGGGACGCCTTGAATTCACGTATTTCTTCGCTGACGATCTGGGCCAGCGTCATTGTAGCTTTTTCGGGGTCGGACAGAATCATATTGATCCGGTCCATAACAGATAATTCGGCCATTTTTACACCTCACTTCAATACTTCGATAGAAGAACCACGACGTAGACGTTCGACCGAATAACGAAGGGCGGCCATAGCGTCGTCCATAAATTCGGCCGGTTCGTCTATGTAAAGACCGGACGTCGGGTCCTTTTTCCATTTCCATTGTTGGACTTCTTTCAGTACATTCACGCATGACGGGTGAATGTGGATTTTCCGGCCTTTCAGCCAGTCGATTTGTGCTTTCACGCTTCCAGGCTCTTTCTTCACAGGGTAAGCGCGAAAGCCAGCCTTTGACCAGGTCTTAATTCTGTCCGGTTCAGCGGAATCGCAGAACATTTCGATCCGTTGGTCGACTTTGTTCTGTTTGGCCAGGCTGATAATTTCTTCGGTGTCCTTTTCAAAGACATAGATTTCGGAACAGATATACACTTCGCCGTCTTTCCAGCCGACGCCCAGAATGGCGTCCGCGTGGTTATAGCCGAAGTCCTGGCCATAATAGAAGGCGTCGAAGTTGTCCTTTCCGGTCTTGAAGTCGTGGACTTCGAAGTTCGTCAGGATTAGGCCGCCCAGTTCGCCCCATTCGCCCAGACCATAGACGCGATAACCTTCGGGGTCTTCTTCGCGGCGTCGTTCCATACGGCGAAAATAGGCTGGGTCTATGAACCGGTTTGTCTTATATGTTGAATGGTGGGCCAGGACGTCCGGATCAGCCTTGTCGAAGTATCGGCCTTTGATCCAGTGCGTCGCGCTGACTGGGTTGAACGTCATTGTTATCTGGTAGTACAGATTCGGATTCAGTTCGTTCAGATTACCACGAAGACGGTCGTCCAGAATGTCGACGTCTTCGGAAAGAAGTTCTGTCGCTTCTTCGCACCATATCCAGACCAGTTTTCCGTTCTTAAAGGTGATCGACTTCACCTTTTCGCGCTGTCGCTGATCCTTGACGCCGCGAAATATGATTCGGTTTCCGGTGATCTTACATTCCAGGGACAACGGGTTCAGGTTGACCTTCCAGAAGCGTTCAGCGTAAGGACCGAACATTCGGAAGATCGCCGCCTGTAATTCTGCGAAGGTGCTGTCGCGGTTCGTTTCTTCGATCTTGCGCACGACAAGAAGGTTCGCGCCGGTATACGCCGGATCGGACAACTTCGCGATATAGTCCTGGGCGATATTCACAGACTTTCCGGAACCGGCCGATCCCTTCAGGATTCTATAACGACCGCGCCATTCGTTCACCGGTCGGAATACAGGGTTAAACTGGGCCGACGCTTTGAATTCAATCTTCGCCGCCGTAGTCATAATTGATCACCACCGTTACAGGGACATTCGCTTCAGGGTTATCCTTGAACATTCCCAGGTGACGGCCGCACATTTCAAGGGCCTTCAGTTTGTCGGCCATTCTGACCTCGCGTTCGACGCCCATTCCACATTCCGTCGGAATCTGTTTGACGCGGATCGCGGCGATCGCGGCGCGGTCTTCAGGGGAAGCCGTTTCTTTGACGCTTCCGTTCTCTGGGTCGATCAGGTCCGTCGGGTTCACGAAGGCGACTTTTCCCAATTCCAATAGAACGCGGTCGGCCGTGATTCCGGTTCGCCTGGACCTTTCGGCCATAGCGGATTCGACGCGCGCGCGAATTTCAGGTTTTGTTAAGTTTTCACTTCCGATTGATCCGGCGGATTCCACAGAATATCCGGCGCGAATTGCGGCCTGTGTCGCGTTCAGGTCGATCAGATATTCTTCACAGAAGCGTTCTTGTTTTGCTGTCAGCTTCGGCATGATTCACACCGTCCTTTCTGTATAATCAATGAATGGGTACAAAAAAGACACTCCCGAAGGAATGTCTTCAATGTACCCTATTCAAAGGAGGGTGGACTTTCAGTCGTCCACGATACCATAATACCATATAAAAACAGTCTTGTCAGTTGCACAGAGTTGCAAACAGTTGCAAACAGTTGCACATAGTTGCATATTTTTTATATTTTGGTGCGGACAAGGGGATTCGAACCCCTATGGAATGAACCACGCGGTCCTGAACCGCGCGCGTCTGCCAGTTCCGCCATGTCCGCGCGTTGTGCCTGGGGTTGCCAGGCACGTTTCAGGCTATGAAAACCACTTCGACCGTTCGGCCCTGTTGAACAGTTTGTTCAGGGCGATTTCTCTTTGACGGTAGACTGTGGTTCTGTCCACCTGAAGGAATTCAGCGGCTTCTTCGTATGACCTGTACGGGTAATACAGGGCCAGAAGGACGCATTTTGAACGGGTGTCCAGTGTCAGGACCAGGGACCGGACTTCTTCGATCTGGCGAAGCTGACGTTCCAGGTTCGCGATCGCTTCGTCTGCTCTGGCGTGCCGGCGGTCACGTCGGTCGACCATTCGGACCAGGTTCCCGTCTGGGTCTGGTGAAGAAGCGCGGACGCCCGTCGGGTTTATGGCCGTGGAAGGATAGGCGCCCGACATAAGTATTTCTTCCAGATCGTATTCCAGGGATTCCTTTTCGGCGGCGATCTGTGCTTCTATGACGCGCGCTTCCTGGTCGTGGTTCCGAAGTATATCCATGACCCTTGTTCTGACTTGACTTTCTTTCGGTTTGTCCATTTTTCTTCACCACCTTTCCACCACGTCAAATTAGAATGGAAGGTCCCCGTCGTCAATAGGGACTTCTTCGAACCCTTCCGAAGCGAAGGCGTTCGCGGCGTAACTGCCGGCTTCTGCGTCTTTCTTCGCGTCAGCGAAATAGACGGAATCAGCCAGGACTTCGACGGCCTTTCTTTTGTGGCCTTCGTTGTCTTCCCAGGAACGGGTCTGGATCGAACCGACGACGGCGATCCTGGTTCCTTTCTGGAAGTGCTTCGAAATGAATTCGGCGGTCTGTCGCCAGGCCACGACGTCAATGAAGTCGGCCTTCTCTCTGTTGAAGCGGCGGTCTACGGCCAGGGAAAACGACACGACGGCCGTTCCCTGTGGTGTGTATTTCAGTTCTGGATCGCGTGTCATGCGGCCCAGAAGTTGACATTGATTCATTGGTTTTCCTCGCTTTCGGTTTAGAATTTCTTCCCGTGTTTATACGGGCGGCCTTCGTTGTATGCCATTTTCTCACGGATAGCGGCGTCCAGGTCGATTCCCAGGTGTCCGCAAAGGTCCGCGATCCTGATCACAGCGTCAGCCAGTTCGACGGCCACGCCTTCAGGCTTTTCGCCGCGCCATTCGTTCATGTCGGACACTTTGAATCCGTTGACCTCTTTGAACCAGAAGTCGGGGTTTCCTTCGCGTTCTTCTTCCAGTGCTTCGGAAAGTTCGCTGTGGATCAGGGCGATAGATGTTCCGAACGCCGGTGTCGGGTTCCAGAACCCGTGATTCACGGCGTTTTCGTGGGCCTTCTTGACCAGTTCGTTAATTTCCATGATAAAATCCTTTCACACATAGATTTTCGGCGGTGTGACCAGGTCTTGACCGATCGGCCGCCACAGGTGCAGACAGTAGTTGTGATTATTCACATAATCAGATTTTGAAGGGTGGTATTCGACGGCCCATTCATCTTCTTCGAAGAACATATCCTTAATCACACACATTTCTTCCCAGGTCGGACAGGTTTTCCGTTTCTGGTTGCATGGCGTGACGCTGACGTGTTCCCACCCTCCGCCGTTACTGGCGATCACGAAGAAGGACCGGCCGTTCACATAGATTTTGAAGGCGCCGTTGTATTCGTCGCCGTTGGTCCCGTAGATGTGCCGGACGTCCTGGCGGTATTTGTTCAGGTAGTTCAGATTCTTCATTCTGTCACCGCCTTCACGACGCGGATTCTGACTTCCTGGCGTCCGAACTGAAGGGCGTCGTCGTGGTCTTCGAAGTAGACGTCGATCTTCAGGCCCTTAATGGCGCCGCCGCGATCCTGGACTATGTATTCCCCCAGGCCTTCGACCTGAAGGACGGTTCCAAGCGGATATACGTCCCAGTCAGCGGCGATCGTGACGCCTTCCTGGGCGATAGCACCTGACGCGGTGTAGACGATACCGTTCGGCCGGTTTTTGGCCCACGCGCCACAGCATTTTTCACAGGGACAGTAAGCCGTCGCCGTGACGGTCGTCCAGGCTTCTTCTGGCGGCTTTGTTTCGTCCGGTAGGGGAAGAATAGGGGCGGACGGTTTAGACGTCGCCAGGGGCGCCAGAATCGCTTCCTGGGCGCCTTTTGTTTCTTCCTGGACAATTCCTTCGGCGGCCGCCGGTTCGGCCGCCATAACGAAGGACGCGCCCACCAGGACGCTTCCCAGAAGCAGACACAGGAAACTAAATGTCAGTTGTTTCATTTCGGTTCACCTTCCTTTTCGGGGATCGCCTTGAAGCAGTCACAGCGGACCACGCGGTCAGCTTCGTCGGCGTGAATGGGACTGGGAAGACCGGCGTCGGCTCTTTCGATACAGGCGACACAATAATCACCGTGTCGGTTCTTCCGGTCGTCGTGTATTTCCTGAATGTTGTCGCACTTCCGACAGTTGAAGTCATACCGCCACTTCGGAAGGCGTTCTTTTCTTCGGCGGATCATTCTTGGTCACCGTCTTTCGTGTTGCGCCTTATTTCCCAGACGATCTTCGGTCCAGTCGGATATTTTTCCGGCATTTCGCGCGGTCGACTTGGGACGGACCACCCGTTCGCCTTGCCTTCGGTCGTTCCGATCTGTTTGAAGCCGGCGGCCCGTAAGCTGGCGCCTGATTCCGACGGTAGGGTGTAGGTGATGATCCGTCTATAACCCATAGCGCGCGCCAGGCGGCCGCATACAGAAGTGAATTCGCGTTTTTGTGGCCTTCTAATACGCAACAACGGGTAATTTCTGCCGTTTTGCCGTCGTCGTTCCGTCTGGCAATAGGACGGCCCACAGTGACAACGCCGATCAGGGTGTCGTCTTCCTTAATGCCGATACTGAACTTTTGTCCTTGTGGTGCTACATTGTGTCGGTGGTGTTCGTTCACGAAGTCCTTCGCTTCTTTGAAGGTGATCGGTATTATTTCAATCATTCGCGACACCGCCTTCCACTTCGTCGCCCCAGGCGTCCCACCCAGGGACCGTCTGTCTGGCGAATAACTCGATTCGTGATACATTACCCGAAAGGGCGACAATTCTGTCACGGGTTTCGGCCGGCTTCTCACTGTGGCGGCCGATCGGGGCGTCGATTACGCTGTGAACGGAAGCGGAAGCGCGCTTCGGCTTTCCCTTCGTGGCCAGAAGACAGACTTCAGCGTTTGCGCGTGTCCAGTTCCCCAGGCCCCAGAACCAGGAAGGGGACTTCTTATTCCGTTTCACCCAGACGAACGCGGCGGTCTTGTATGTAAAACCCCACTGTTTGATCGCTTCCAGGGCGACGTCCAGGTTCGGGAATGTGGCCCACATGAACAGAAGACAGTCGTCTTCGGCTATGTCCTGGACCGGAAGGTCGAAGATGTCTTCCGGCTTCATGGTCTTATAATGCCTTTCGGCATTTCGCGTGGCGCCGCCGGCGGCATAGTTCCAGGGTGGGTCCGCATAGATTACAGAATACTTTTTGTCTGGGAATGGAATCATACGGTCACCGCCTTTCTGGCGGCCAGGTTTTCCACTGACCGCTTTTCACAGTAGACAGAAAAGGCCATTTCGCGGATCACGTCGGGGATCAATAAGACCAGGTATTCGTCGCCGTAACCGTCTTCACCCCATTCGCGGCCGGCGGACCGGTTCGCGACTTCCAGTTTTCTTCTGGCGTACTGTTCCGCGTCTGCAAAGAAGACGGGACACAGGTCGATTCCCAGTTCCTTTTCGACTGCGATCTGAAGGTCAGTCTTTTCCATGTGCGCGACCTCCCTTCAGGCCTTCCGGCATTTCTGCCGGAAGGATTGACTGGTGGACCAGAATCAGGTCACTTCTGTCCACCAGTGCCATATCGTCAAACAGGGCGAAGGTCCCGTCCGCCAGGTTGACGGCGTTGTGTGGGCGCTTTGTCTTCAGGAAGGCCGTTCCGTTGTGTTCGAAGACGTCGCCGGTGTTCAGATCACCATATTTCGTCTTCATTGTCGTCACCGTCTTTCTTGCCTTCGGCGATTCTGCGAAGGACTTCTTCGGCCAGTTGTTTTGTGGTGAAGTCGGCCAACAATGCAGAATCGGAAAGTTCCACCTGGTCAGGTTCCAGGGATAAACAGATGTCAGATTCCACATAGAAAGCCGGCCGAACGCCATTGCTGCCACCGTACGCGTCGTCGCCGTCCAGACCGCCGCCGGTGTCGACATAGCGCACACCGTTCGCGCCGCCGGCGTACGGGGTGTTCAGCCACCACCAGTCGTCCAGTTCCAGAAGGCCCTGTTCACTGTACTTTTTGAACATGGCTTCGGTCAGAAGGGCGATCTTGTCCTGAATGATACCGTAACCGGCGCCGCCTTCATGGTCTGCCAGGTCCCAGTCGGCCGTCAGGATATGGGCGGAACGGATAGGTCCTTCAGCCTGGTCAAAGGCTTCCAGGAAGTCGGTGTTCAGTTCCTTTCGAAGATTGCTGAAGCGCCAGTCATTCGGATTCGTGGCCGGCTTTTCCGGTCTGGTCTTGAACGGCTGATCCGCGAAGTGTCTGTCGGCGATACAGGTATCGGCGATCAGAAGGGTTCTTTCGTTCGTGAAGTGTTCCAAAACGCGGACGTCAATCGGTCCGGCGTTGAATACGGTTCCAGGTGCAAGGTCCTTGATTTTAGCGTTTACCATTTGTTTTTCCTCCTTCGAATTCTTCGATCACGACTTCGATTCGTGGGTCTTTCGCGTCCACGGCGAAGTCGTCCGTAAAATGTTCAATCTGGTTCCACCCGTCATTTTCCAGGACGCCACAATGGACAAGGCTGTCCTGAATGAACTTTTTCGCGAACGCGATATTGTCTTTATCGCGGCGGCGGTTCGGTTCGACCCACAGGTAATGAATCACGACGGGGCGGCTGAAGTGTACGCCGCGAAGCTGTGTTTTCACCATGTAGCCGATCACATTTTCGGCCTGTTTCTTCATGGCGGCGGCTTTATATTTGCCTTTGACAGCACGTTCGGCGTCAATGTATTCGTTTAACCCTGGCAGAAGGCCAGGAATAGTCAGTTTGTACTGCTTCTTCACTCGGTCACGTCCTTTCCTCATAGGCCCAGAATCTTTCTGGCCTTGTCACGCCTTTCGGCGGCGTTTGCTGTCCGCCTGGATTCGCCGGCAAGTTTTAACTTGATCGGACACATTTCCAGGATTCGGTCATAGATTCGCGCATATCCCAGGGACGGTGGATTCTGAAGGTCAGCCAGGGAAAGGTTCGTGGTTACGATCAGCGGCTTTCCGGAACGGCTTCGGGCGTCTATGACGTTGAAGACCTGTTCCACGGAATAGGACGTGTCGCGCTCGACACCCAGGTCGTCAAGGACCAGAAGGTCGTAGCGGTCCAGTTTGTCCAGGAATTCCTGTTTATCTTCGCCGAACCCCTGAAGTTTGTTCAGGATTCGGGGGAAGTTCGTGACACTGACCCTGACACACTTGTCAATCAGCGCGTTCGCGATACAACAGGCCAGGAAGGACTTTCCGGTTCCGACGCCGCCATAGAACAGAATTCCGATATTGTCGGCCTTCATTTCCTCCCAGTGGTCAACGTATTTCCGACAGACGTCGCTGATCTTCTGGTTCCGGCCGTCGTCCTGGTCGAATGTCTGGCCCAGGTATGACGGATCAGTGATCCCGTCCTTTCGCCGGCGCTCGACCATTTCGCGGAATTTCCGGCGTTCTTCCTCCTGGCGTTCGCGTTCCGCCTGTTCTGACCGGCATTTGCACATACACGGAACAAGGACCGTCTTTTCGCCCAGGTCCAGGCGGTGTTCTTTTCGGGTTTTGCAGTTGCCGCAACACAGGAAGCCTTCTTCGTCACGGAAGTCGCCTTCGGCTTCGTTGTTCGCGCGGCCCCTTGCGGCGATTTGCTCCACGACGTCGCTGAAGATGTTTCCCACGGTTATTCACCCAGGAAGTCTTCGCCGTCGTCGTAGTTTTTGGCGGCGGTCGGCTTCGGTGAAGGCGTTACCTCTGCGCGATCGTATTCGTTCCAACGCTCACCGCGAAGGAATGTGGCCGGATAGGGAATGAACCGTCCTTCGTCCTTTGTCCACTGTTCCGAACGCTTCCAACGCTCGACACCCTGGACGATCAGGTCGGTCAGTGCTTTGTCAGGCTTGATCTGGTTCCAGACCTTCACAGCGTCCTTCTTACCGACCTTTCGGGGATAAGCAGACCAGAAACGGTCAAAACCGTCGCCACCACAGGCGCCGTGTTGCGCCGTTACTCGTTTTCGTTCCTCGTTTTCGTTTTCGTTTACGTTTTCGTTTACGGAAGAATCTGTTTGCATTTGCGCGCAAGTGTCATTTTCTTCACTTGTTTCCGTCTGTGTGCAAGTGTTATCAAGTTCAGACGGAAGGGGGAATTTGCTTTTCATAGCGCGCCTGTTCTGGTGCTTGTCCCAGGACAATAATTTCAGGTACTTCTTGCCGTCTTCAGGGGCCGTATATGTAGCCACCAGGCCGGCCTTGCACAATTCGGAAAGCCAGGAAGCGACTTTTCGTTCGGTCGGGACGCTTAAAGGGAACAGAAGTGAAGCGATAATCTTCGGGTTCCCGTGGTACAGGCCGAAGTCGTCCGCTTTGACGATCAGACGGTAGAACAGGACTTCAGCTTCCGCCGAAATACTGGCCAGATTTTCCGACGTGCAGATCGATTCTTTTAATATGCGACTTGGCATTTCTTACACCACCTTTCAAGCGTTTTTCTGGCAAGCACGGCACAACTCGCGTCCATACTTCTTCAGGGAATACTGCTGTTCTGCGGAACTGATAGGACCGCCACAGGAAGGACACACGGCGCCGCCTGCCTGGGCGTTATTCTGGGCCTGTGGCGCGCTTTGTGCGGCCTGACGGGTAGTTTGTCCACCCTGGGCGTGTGTCGCGTTCTGGGCTGTTCTGGGCGCTTGTGCGTAGCCGTTCATATTGAAGCGGACAACGCCGTTCCGGTCCACGATAACCAGGTCACAGATTTCACGCCGTTCGTTGTAGGCGATTTTCGACACCTTGAAGCGTGTGTTCGAATAGCACTTGTAGACCTCTTTGTTCCCCTGGCGTTCGGAATAGAATTCGTTGTCGGCCAGTTCGACATAGATGAACGGTCCGGTGTAAAGTTCGCGGCCGATCCCGACGTTAAAGCCGGCGCGTTTGAAGGCGTCTGACGCCTGGCCTTTTTCCTTCTCTGTGTTACTCTCGACGCCGACGTCCTGTTTCCGGACCCAGGCGCCTTTGTCTTCGTCCCAGATGTCGATCGAACAGAACAGATTCCCGTTGATAACTTCGTGGGTTCTCTGCCAGTTACCAGGTCCGAAGACCAGGTCCAGGATTCGCATATCGACACGGGCGTCCTTGTAAAGAAGAAGGACCGCGCCGACCTTGCCGGTTTTGGCTTTGCTTACGGACTGGACGCGACAGTCTATGTCCTGTTCGGTCAGAAGGGGAATGGTGAATTCTTTCATATCGTCGCCCCCCTTACTTGATCTGAATGTTTCGGTTCTCAATCAGCGACGCGCCGGTGATTTCCTGACCGGCCTGAATTGCCTTCTTGATTGCCGTTTTGTCCGGCTTCGTGGAAACGGTTTCCACGATATAATCGGCCGGAATGGCGTCTTCGTCGTCGATACTAACCGCCACGGACTTTCTGAAGGAAACGCGGACCTTCGCGGTTTCGACTTTGTCGCGTCCGACCGCGTCCAGACAGGAAGTCAGATACTTCTTCATATTGTCGACCTTACGTTCTGCGCTCTTTCTGCGCTCTGCCATGCTCGATTCCTCGGTCTTCAGGGAAGTGATAAAGGCTTCAAGGTTCTTGATATAACAGGCCACGGATTCGGCCTTTTCCTCAAACGCGCCGCCCAGGGCGTCCACGGCTTCAAAATTCAGGATTTCGCCGGTTTCTTCGTCGACCTCCAAGCGGTCGAAGGCTTCCAGATATTCACGGGTGATTTCAAACAGACTGTTATTCATTTGTGGAACCTCCCTTCATAGCGGCCAGTTCAGCTTCAAGGGCGGCCGCCTTCTTTTCTGCTTCCTGGAAACGGTTGAACCAGTCGGTCGAACTCTTACGTTCGAATTCCAGGCTTTCGGACAGTTCGCGGTTCTCGACCAGAATTTTCAGGGTAAAAGCCTTCACGGCTTCAGTGTCATAAAAATTCAGCATTGAAATTTCCTCCTTTGCGTGATATACTATTTACAGGTACTTTTGGAATGGGCCGTTTCGGTTGTTGTGGTGACGACGAAACGGTCTTTTTCTGTTTCTTCAATGGTGATTTTCTTTTCACCAAGAAGAATTAGGCTTTTGACAGCTTGTCCGACCTGGACTGGCGACAGGGTGGCGGTGTACTTCATGGCGTTTCCTCCTTTCCTTGTGTACTGGTTGGAAGGCGCCGGCCAGGAACAGGAATCCGGCCCAAAGGAACAGAAACCCGAACATTCTGACCGTTCCTTCCAGAAGGGGAACTGTGTCGCGCTCGACCGCGCCGACCGTTCCGATCATGGCCATAAATGAAATGAAGGCAAGGACACCGGCTGTCGTTCTTATAGCCAGGCGAATTCGCTGTCGTTTCCGCCTGGCGCTGACATTTCGTGTCATGGTGTAACCTCCTTTCGCTTTCTGCCACGACGACGAATATTTTCCTGGTAGGTTCTCTGTGCCAGAACCGGATCGTAGGCCGGACGCTGATTCTGGTCAAGTTCGCCGGTGTCGCCGCGTTTCAGTTCGCCATAAAGCGTCTTTTTAGGTACGCCGACGGTTTCAGAAATTTCGGCGGCGGTAACGCCTTTTTCATATAAAGCCGCGATCGCTTTTCTGTCGTCGAAGGTAATTGTTCTATAAACGCCCACGTTTTCACGCTCCTTTCTCGGCCGTTTTGGTATAAAAAAATAAGTTGCGAAAGTCGTTTTGACTTTGCAACTTAATAGTAAACCTTACAAAGTTGACAAAACGGCAATTTTTAAGTATAATATTTACTGTTGCATTGTTGCAGC
>ENA-UOOE01001928-UOOE01001928.1-fermentation-metagenome-genome-assembly--contig:-NODE-1928-length-16074-cov-6.017105_pt1 | contig 16074 bp, 12 predicted proteins | sample MGYA00245776_ERZ724021 | MGnify/ENA primary metagenome ERZ724021 (study PRJEB28704, sample SAMN03018321) | fermentation metagenome | biome: anthropogenic terrestrial biome; feature: soil; material... | reverse complement strand
CCTGAGGCCCGATCGGACCTTGGGCGCCCGTTGCGCCGGCGGGGCCTTGCGGGCCGGTCGGCCCAATCGCCCCGGTCGCACCGGTTGCGCCGTTTTCAACAGGAATACCGGTTACGGTGGAAAATGCGGAAGCGGGTCGGAGCAGCGCAGATGAATGCGAACCGCTCCGTTTTCTCCGACTGAAATCGTGTCCACCAGCTCCGTCAGCAGGCCGCGGGTCAGCGACGGGAGGCTGCCATCTTTTTGAAATGCCGCCCAGTCCGGGGAAACGCCATTTCCTGCCCGCGGTTTTCCGGCTTCTTCCCGAATGACATCCAGGGACCGGCGAAGCTCCTTCTCCCTTTGCTCGTACCGCCGGCGCAGAGCCCGGTAATCGCCGGGGGAAAGATCGCCATCCCGCAGCGTTTCATACAGGGACTGTTTGTAAAATAAGGTTCTTTCCAGCTCGCGCTCCCTGCTTTGCAGCATGGAAGAAAGGCGAACTCCGGGTTTTCCCCCGGAGGAAAAAGCTTCCACCGCCGCGGCGACGGCCTCTTTTTGCACCGCCAGCGAAACAAGAAGACGCAGTGCGGCCAGCACGGCCCGCTCCAGCCGGTCTTCCCGGATGGTGTGCCTGGTGCAGGCTGCTTTGGATGCATCCTTATAGGTGCGGCAGTAATAATAAACGCGGTTTTTCATTTTGCTTCGGCTCATGGATTTTCCGCAGTCCGCGCAGCGAAGAAATCCGGAAAACAGGGCGGGCTCCCTGCATGCCGGGGGGATGTGGACCGTCCGTTTCTGAAGCTCCTGCGCCCGTTGAAAAAGCTCCGCGGAAACCACCGGCTCATGGGAACCGGGCACAATGAACCACTCGCTTTCCGGCGTGCGGATCTGCGTATGCACCTTATAGCTTTTCACCCGGAAGCGCCCCTGAACCAGGTCGCCCAGATAGGTGCGGTCGGTCAGGATCCTGCGCACGGTCGCCGCGCACCACAGGCGGGTATCCGGCCGGGCGTTGGGGTTGCGGTAGGAAAGGCCCGAAGAGAGCTTGTAAGCGCTCGGGCATGGGATGCCGAGGGCGTTCAGCCTGCGGACGATCCCGTTATGGCTCGCTCCCCGCACGAACCAGCCGTAAATGTCGCGCACCACCCGGGCGGCTTCCTCGTCGATCAGCAGGCGGTGGCGGTCCGCGGGGTCCTTCCGGTACCCGTAGGGGGCGAACGCGCCGATGAACTCCCCCCGCCTCCGCTTGGAATCCAGGACGCCGCGGATCTTCAGGGAGGTCTGGCGGCAGAAATCGTCGTTGATGACATTCTGAAGCGGAACCAGAATGCTGTTCATCCGGCCGGGGTCCCGGTAGCTGTCGAGCGCGGGTGCTTCCAGCGAGATGAACCGGACATCCAGCGAAAGGAAAAGCTGCTCCAGATAAAAGCCCGCCTCCCAGTAATTGCGGGAAAGACGGGAAAGATCTTTTACGATCACGCAGTTGACCTTCCGGCTTTTCACATCCTTCAGCAGGCTCAGAAAGCCGGCGCGCTCGGAGTCGGTGCCGGTGTGGCCGTCATCCGCGTAAATCCCGGCTACCTCAAATTCGCCGCCGCGGCTGCCGGCATATTCCAACAGAAGGTCGCGCTGATTTTTCACGCTGTAGCTTTCGTCGTGCCCGTCTTCCCTGGAAAGGCGGATGTAGAGAGCGGCCCTCCATCCGGGGCGGTTTTGTGCGGATTCGTTCATGGCGTATCCCCCTTTTTCTGCCCTGCCGCGGGCAGATATGATCTTCTCTTGGGTTTCTCTACTATATATGTATCGAAACGGATATCAGAACGGGGACGCTGTATTTACGGCATTTTGAAAGAAACGGCGGAACGATTTTGCCTTCTCCTCCGCCGCGGGGGAGGGAGAAGGCCCGGCCTTTCGGATGGATTTGAGGGAAGGCGGAAGGATAGAAAAACAGGGCGGAGCCTCAAAGAAGGCTTCGCCCTGTCTGTTTTCAGAAGATGATAAAGGTTCGTACAGCCGTGCTCTTTTACAGCGTTGCGACCCAGGGCGCAACGATGCTGCACAGAAGCGGGTTGACGATGTCCAGCACGATCAGCGCGAACGGGGTGAAAACGATCCACGCAACGTTGGCGGGGCCGTATTCGGAAATAACTGCGCGCATGTTCGCCATGGCGTTGGGGCCGGAGCCAAGGCCGATCCCGACATGGGCTGCGGTCATAACGGCTGCGTTGTAGTCTTTTCCGCAAAGGTGGAAGGTGACGACAGCGACCCAGACGATCATCAGGATGATCTGGCAGACCAGGATGAGGGCGAACGGACCGGCCACGGAAGCCAGCTTCGTCACGTCGATCGTCATCATGATCATTGCGATGAACAGATCCAGGGTGATGGAGTTGATGGCGTCGACTTCGGCATCCCGAAGCTCGTAGCCGACATGATCCAGAACATTGCGGATGATCACGCCGCCCAGCATGCAGCCGACGAAATAGGGGAATTCAATATTCGGGATCATACCGAACAGAACAGCGATGTAAGAGCCGATGCCTGCGGAAATAGTAACCACAGCGACAGTCCCCAGCAGGTTTTTCGCATCCAGCTTCACGACTTCGTTGTCGGCTTTCTTACTGGCATCCACTTCGTTCTTGTTGCCGGAGAGGTTGTGCTTCTTGATCAGCCAGCGGGCCACCGGGCCGCCGACCAGGCTTGCAAAGATCATGCCGAAGGTGGCGCCCATCACGCTGACGACGGTCGCGTTTGCGGCGCCCAGCTTTTCATAAAGCGGCGCAACGGCGCCCGCGGTGCCTACGCCGCCCATCAGGGACAGGGAGCCAAGGCCGATGCCCATCAGCGGATGCAGGCCCAAAGGCTTTGCCAGCAGAATGCCCAGGACATCCTGCGCCAGGATCGAGCCGATCGTGGTGATGGTGATGCCGAGCATCAGCTTTCCGCCGGAATTTCGGATCAGCCTGGCGGAAGCGCCGAGGCCGATGCAGGTGAAGAACAGGTCCATAAAGAATTCTTTCAGGGTCGCCACGTCGAACTTGATGGCGATTACGCTTCCGTTTTTCAGCAAGGATAATACGATACTGACAAGCAGGCCCGCGACGACCACTCCGGGAATACAGTAAACCTGAAGAAATTTAACGCGTTTGACAAGCCAGCGGCCAAACAGTACGACCAGAGCCGCAAGCGCACAACTCTGCATGACGTCAAAGGAAATAGTTGGCATATAATGTTCCCCCTTATACAAGATAAAACTCACATAAAAATTTTGTTCCCGGCAAAGAATAATCGCGCAGGTCTTCGCGGCGTTGCGAAACCGTCCCTCCTTCTCCCTCCCTTGCAGCACAGTTTATAAAACAAAAAGCCGGGGCGAAGAACCGGCCGCCAGATGATTAAAATCTGCCGGAACAAACATAAAAAACAAAATGCCCGGCCTTCGCTTCCCTGTTCCGGCGCGGAACCTTTTGTTTTTTTCAGAATAAAACGCTTTGCCTGCTTTTCGCTGTTCAGCAGATCTTTCCGCCCGGAGCCTGAACGGCAGCGGTGGAAAAAGCAAAGTTTTAGTTACGGTCCTAAAATCTTGGCTAAATGTTAAGTGATTTTCTCGCTTGAATTTCAGCCTTATCATAGCATCGTTGTTTCCCACTGTCAATAACTTTTTTGCATATATTAACTAATGAGCTTCAAAAACATTCGAATTCCTCTGTGCATCAATACAATTATTTTAATTAAATAGAATGAAATTTGAATAATGTGTTAAAACCGGTGAAATAGGGCTGGCGAATAGCAACAAAATTTCCGCTATGATGTTGTGAAAGAAAATATTTTACATAGAAATTGATGTTTTTATTTTTTTAACACGAAATATAAACACTTTTGAAAAAATTTGTGAAATCCTTAGAATCCTGAAAAATTTGAGGAATTTTGTGCTTTTCGGAAAGGTACGAAAGGGGAAAGGAATTTCCTCCCGCTTTATCCCGAATGGAAGCGGATAGGATGGGTGGAAAAAATAAAAAAGCGATTTTCGGGCTCTGCTCCTGCTTGCACTTGAGATCGCCGTTTCCATCCGTCTATCAGGGGATGGCTGTATTTTTCTGTGAGAAGCGATGATCTCCGTGCTTTCGGGATTCCTGCTAGGAACGGTGCTGTTGCGCCTGCCGGGCCCGCAGGTCCGGTAGGACCCTGGACGCCGGCAGGGCCCTGAGAACCGGCAGGACCCGTGTTACCCGTTGGGCCCGCCGGCCCAACGGGCCCCTGAATTCCCTGGGGCCCCTGCGGGCCCTGGACGCCCTGAGGCCCTTGCGGACCCAATGGCCCCTGCGGGCCCTGTGCGCCTTGGGGACCGGCAGGCCCCGTCGGTCCTGTCGGTCCGGCAGGGCCGGGAGGGCAGGTAGGCGGGCATGGCGGGTAAGGCGGGTAAGGCGGCGGGCATGGCGGATAGGGGGACGTCGCCGGCGGGCACTGCCAGAAGGCGTTGCCGAGTCCGGAATTGTCAGAGCAGCTGCGGTAGATTTTCGTATCCGGGGTAAAAGGTTGGCCACCACAGGAGGATGGCCATCTGCCATATGACATAAGCAAATCTCCTATTCCTTAGAAGTTCAGTACTTTTCAGACACCTTTTGTCTGATATATAGTATGACGCTCTTCGAAATAAGTTGAAGGACGCTTCGCTTATCCGGCCTGCGGCGACGGCGAAACGCCCGGTTTCTGCCGGCGGCTTTTCCTTTCCGCAAAGAGCCAGATCAGAAGGGGAAAAACGATTTGAAACGGAAAGGCGAAATACGGGTAGATTTGGATGAAATCGTTCATCTGCATGGATCCCAGAAAGATGACGTTCGACAAAACCAGGACGATCAGGCTGACCGGCATCAGCGTATTGTCCATGCTGCGCGCACGGAACAGGCGGGTGAAGCCGAGCGCCCCGGCATACAGGCATACCGAAACCTTGGTCACGCCGGACAGAACGAAATTGATGGAGATGGTCCCCTCAATCCGGGAGAGAAAGGTGCCGACTTCCATGACTCTGGCGCAGACATAGGATGGGAAAAATTCCGCCTGCATCAGCTTCGGGCCGATGCACAGGATATTCCTCAGGACGGCGAGAAGCAGAACGATGCCGCTGAGCAGCAGGCCCTTCATATAAATCCGGTAATGGTTTGCTTTTTTTACATAAGGCAGCAGGGGAAGAAAAACGACGGATTCCGCAAGGGGAAAGCTGAAAATCTTGTAAGCGCTCGACATGATTTCCCTTGGGGAATGCTCCAGCACCGGAAGCAGATAGGCGGTGTTCAGATGGTTCAGCGAACCTAAAATGGTGAGCGAAATGATGGTGAGCAGAATGGTCAGGGTGACCACCGCCCATTCGCCCAGCACCTGAAGCCCGCTTTTCACAAGGTATACCGTAAGCAGGAGGATCGAGATCGTGAGCGCCAGCTCGGGGGTTTCCGGCATGGATACGATCTGGATGAACTCGGAGAAATTCCGCAGCACCGCGCTGGCCAGCATCAGGCAATACCAGGTGAAAAGGGCGGTGACGACGCTTCCGCCGATCTTTCCGAACAGATCGTTCAGAAGCTGGAAAAAGTCCCGGTCCGGGTAAAGCTGGGCAATCCTTGCATACATCAGCAGCACCGGTACGCTGATCACGATTCCCAGGAGCAGGCTGATCCAGGAATCCTGCCCCGAATCGGAATTCACGCCGAATACGACGCTGCTGCCGAGAAGGAACAGGATCATCAGAAAGATGGTCTGCCGTGGCGTAATGCTTTTTTTTTGCGAAGGCTGCATGGCCTTTCACGCTCCTTTTCCGGGGAGTTCTGTCAATTTAAATGGAAAGCGGATCGGATCCAGTCGAACCAAAACGCGCTGGGAAAATTCGGCGGCGTCACGCCGGCGGAAAAAAGGATGAGAAAAACGGCGCACAGGCAGAAAACGGTTAGATAAAGCCACCGCTCACGTTTCCGCATTTTCCCCCGTTTTGGAAGGAAATCGAAAAAAACGATCCCCAGAAGAAAAAGGACGATAATGAAAGTTTCCAAATTTTCCCCCCTCCCGGTCAGCGGAGCAGGGAAGTATCCAGAATATGAACTTCCGGCTCGATCTCCACATCCAGCGTCTGAAAAGTCTCATCCCAGTTTCCTTTGAGCTTTTTCCATAAAGCGAGGTCGGTTCTGTAAATACTTTCTCCAAATCCGAAAATGTCGGAGTCATACTCCGTCTGAACGCGCTTGATGAGAAGGTCCCCCTTTTCCCGGATCAGGCGTTTTGCTTCGGTCTGTACTTTGGTCAGCCGCTGATTCCCGAAAGGGACGCACATTCCCGGGTATTCTGCGAGATAGGCGTTTACCTTGATTTTGACTTTCATGATCAGCTTCCCGTTTTGATAGGAGTGGGAAATCTGTGCCTGGTTGTTCGTCATTTCCAGCGAAATATCCTGAAGGCTGAGCCCGGACGGCTCCCCCGTCAGGATTCCCCCGTGCAGGCGGTTGGTGAGAAGCAGGTAGATTTTTGCTTCTTCCGGGCTCATAAAACCGACCAGCTTGTCCCCCCGGAAGACTGCGGCCCCGTTGGCCTCTTCTTTTTTGTTCCGGTCGTTTTGAGCAAGGTGGAAAGCGGGAAGAATCAGCGCGGTTCCGTCCGTTTTCAGCCGGTTGAAAACCTCGTACAGGGGGACCCGCACCGTTGAGCCGGTCAGATTTTCGTCCTCTTCGATGATCCGGATGATCTCATAGGAGACGACCTGGTCTTTTTCCTCCTCCTGCGCCAGAATCATTTTTGCCGTTTCCTCCTGTGAAACGACCAGCTCCGCCGTTTCACGCACCTCGGCATCCCTTAAGAACCAGTTGATCAGGGATTCGACCCCATCCTGCGACACGATTTCCCGGCTCAGGATCACGATCTGGGTGTTGCCGAAGTACAGGCGGTTGGCGGCTCTTTTTTTGGCGTTCCGGACCGCCTCAAAAATGGAATTTCCCTCCGATTCGATCAGCTTGGCCTTGATGCCGCCTTCTTTTGTGGGCGAGGTCAGGTCGATGATCTCGAAGGTGAGGTAGTATTTTTCCCCAACCTTGTCCACCGCCACCCCGGCGACCAGGGTCATCTCGTTCAGCCCGCGGTAGTTCCAGCAGCCTGTCATGGAAAAGGATATCAAAAGGGCGAGAAGAACACAGACCGCTTTTTTCATCATCATGATTGCTTTTGGCGGGGCGGATCCAGACGAACCTTGGATTCTGTCAGCCTTGAGGGGAGCGTGATCATTTTCCACCACGGCGCCCGGATGGGAACGTCCTTCAGCTCCTGGAATTTCAGCCTCCCAACCGGAGTGAGCTGGGAGATGCCGAACGAGGTCAGGTTCAGAAGGTGAATCAGCAGAAGCGAAAGCCCGATGACAAGGCCGAACAGGCCCAGAACGGAAGCACAGAACAGCAGCCCCATCCTTACGAAAATGATCGGCGCGTTCATTTTCGGAATCAGAAGGCCCGTGATTCCCGTCAGGCCTACCACAATGATCATCGGGGCCGCCACAAGCCTTGCTTCCACGGCGGCCTGCCCGATGACGAGCGCGCCGACGATGCTGAGCGCCTGCCCGACGTTCGAGGGCATGCGCACCCCGGTTTCCCGCAGAATGTCGAATACGATCAGCATCAGGAACGCTTCCAGGGCGGCGGGCAGCGGAACCCCCTGCTGCTCGCTGGCAATGTTTACCAACAGCGGCGTCGGCAGCATTTCCTGATGGTAAGCGACAATGGAGATATATGTGCCGGGCACCGTGATGGTGAGAAAAAATCCCAGAATCCGGAGCAGGCGGGAAAAAGAGGTGTAAAAAAAACTCAGGTAATAATCTTCGCTGCTCTGAAAGTTTTCAATGAACAGGTAAGGGAGCAGCAGCACGACGGGGCTTCCATCCAGAATGATGGCGATGCGCCCTTCCAGCAGCTTGCTCACCACGACGTCGGGCCGCTCGGTATAACCCGTCGTGCGAAAGGGGGAAAGCCTGGAATCCCGGACCAGCTCGGTCAGATAGTTGGTATCCAGAACGCCGTCGATATCGATTTTGTCGAGGCGGTCGTTTAAAAGCTGAAGCACCCGCTTGTTGACGACGCTGTCCAGATAACAGACGCACGCCTGGGTATGCGTGGTGCGCCCGAACTGCCTGTATTTCAGCTTCAGCGTGTTTGTCCTCAGCCTGCGCCGGATCATGGAGATGCTTGTGATCATGGATTCGTTGAAGCCCTCCCGCGGGCCGGTCAGAATCTTTTCATTGTCCGGCTCCATGGGGGAGCGCAGCTCAAAAGATTTCGTATTCAACAGGAGCGCCTGCGCGCAGCCCTGCGCAAACAGGATCGTGTCGCCGTAGGTGACGGAACGGATGATCTCGTTCCAGTCGTCCGTTTTTTTCACCTCGTTGACGATCAGGATCTTTTCGGCCAGGGTCTGCAGGGCATCCCTGCCCGGCCGTTCCTCCGAACGCGTCAGCGGGCGGATGACGCTTTCGTTGATCGTTTGCGAATTCACCATGCCGTCGCAGTAGAAAAGCAGATATTCCAAAGAGCGGTTCAGGCTGTTGCCTACCCGGCGGGTGACCAGCGCGTCGTCGTCGCGGAAGAGTTTCTGCATCATGCGCAGGTTTTCGTCGAGGTTTTCGGAGACGCTTTCCCCCTCAATCGGGGGAGCCAGCTTTTTTAGATCCCTGTCCACTTTCTCCTGCTTCTTTTTTTCCTGATTTTTCCGTTGCTCCGGGCTCGTTTGTCCGAAAAGTGAGCCGAATAATTTTCCCATTCCCTTTTCCCTTCTTAATAAACGCTTGAATTTATTATGAAACGGCTGTGAAAATATATACCCGGAAAGGATTCAGTTTTTCCATTTTTTATTTTCCCGGCCGGAGATAAGGGATTCCTTTTCAAATCGGCGGGATCATGCTATAATTATTCCACATAACTTTATTAAATCATCTCCGGATTTTTATGGGGAAGACAAATTCAATTCAGGGAATCAGGTGATCACATGCCGGTGTTGCGCGACAGAATCCGCAATTTCAGCATCATTGCACATATCGACCATGGAAAGAGCACCCTTGCCGACCGTATCCTGGAACAGACCAAGGCGGTGCCCCGGCGCGAAATGGAAGATCAGATTCTGGACAATATGGATCTGGAGCGGGAAAGGGGCATCACCATCAAGGCGCACGCCGTGACGCTTGTTTACCACGCAAAGGACGGAAAAGACTATATTTTCAATCTGATCGACACGCCCGGCCATGTCGATTTCAATTACGAGGTTTCGCGTTCGCTGGCGGCGTGCGAGGGCGCCGTGCTGGTGGTGGACGCCTCTCAGGGCATTGAGGCACAGACCCTGGCCAACACCTATCTCGCCGCGGACGCCGGGCTCGAGATCCTGCCGGTCATCAACAAGATCGACCTGCCCAGCGCCGACCCGGAGCGCGTGCGCGCCGAAATCGAGGATGTCATCGGGATCCCGGCGGACGACGCGCCCTGCATCTCCGCCAAGAACGGCGTGAACATCGACCAGGTGATGGAAAAGATCGTGCGGGACGTCCCGCCGCCGCAGGGCGACGAGAACGCGCCGCTGAAGGCGCTGATCTTCGATTCGTATTACGATTCCTACCGCGGCGTCATCATCTACGTCCGCGTCAAGGACGGCGTGGTCCGAGCGGGCGACGTCATCCGGATGATGGCGGTGCGCAGCGAGTTCACCGTGGTGGAGGTCGGCTTTCTGCACGCCACCGGCATGGAGCCGGCGGACTGCCTTTCCGCCGGGGAGGTCGGCTATATTTCCGCTTCCATCAAGGCGGTGAAAGAGGCGCGCGTGGGCGACACGGTCACCCTCGCATCCCGCCCCGCCGACCAGCCGCTGCCCGGCTACCGGGCCGCGCAGCCCATGGTGTTCTGCGGCATTTACCCGGCGGACGGCGCGCATTACCCCGACCTGCGGGATGCGCTGGAGCGGCTGCAGCTCAACGACGCCGCGCTCTCTTTCGAGCCGGAGACCTCCGCCGCGCTGGGCTTCGGCTTTCGGTGCGGCTTTCTGGGCCTTCTCCACATGGAGGTGGTGCAGGAGCGGCTGGAGCGCGAATACCATCTGGACCTGATCACGACCGCGCCGAGCGTGGTGTATCATATCACGAAAACGAACGGGGAGACGGTTTCGATCGACAACCCCACGAATTACCCGGACCCCGCCTCCATCGCCTTTGCGGAGGAGCCGGTCGCGGACGCGCACATTTATTCCCCCAGCGAGTATGTGGGGAACATCATGGAGCTGTGCCAGGAGCGCCGCGGCGTCTTTCAGGAGATGCGCTATCTCGATCCTTCGCGCGTGGACATCCATTACAGCCTGCCGCTCAACGAGATCATCTACGATTTCTTCGACGCGCTGAAAAGCCGCACGCGCGGCTACGCGTCGTTCGATTACGAGCTTTCCGGCTACCAGAAATCCGACCTGGTCAAGCTCGACATCATGATCAACGGCGAGGTGGTGGATGCGTTGTCGTTTATCCTGCACGCGGACAAGGCGTATCCGCGCGCGCGCAAAATGGCGGAGAAGCTTGCGGAAAAGATCCCGCGCCAGCTGTTCGAGGTGCCGATCCAGGCGTGCGTGGGCGGCCGGATCATCGCGCGGGAAACGGTGAAGGCCCTTCGCAAGGATGTGCTGGCCAAATGCTACGGCGGCGACATCACCCGCAAGAAGAAGCTGCTGGAAAAGCAGAAGGAAGGAAAAAAGAGGATGCGCCAGCTCGGGACGGTGGAAGTGCCGCAGGAGGCGTTTATGAGCGTCCTGAAGCTGGACGAGTGAGGGAAGTGCCGGGAAATCCCCGCGCTTTCGGACCGCGGGAGGTGGTTCTCTATCAGCGAACCGATCGGTGTCTATATCCATGTTCCGTTCTGCGCCGCAAAATGCCCGTACTGTGATTTCTATTCCCTGCCGGGCCGGGCGGCGGGCGGCAGGGACGGCTATGCCCGCGCGCTTGCCCGGCTGCTGCGCCGGAAGTTCGGGGACCGCCGCAGAAAAGCGGACACGCTGTATTTCGGCGGGGGCACGCCCCCGCTGCTGGGCGCGGAAAACCTTGCCGCGCTGATCCGGGAAGCAAAGCGCGATTTCGGCCTTTCGGATGCCGAGATCACCGTAGAGGTCAACCCCGCGCAGTATCCGCCGGATTTTTTTGAAAAGATGGCGCGGGCGGGCGTCACGCGCCTTTCCATCGGGCTTCAGTCGGCGGACGACGGGGAGCTCCGGCTCCTCGGCCGGCGCCACACGGCCGCGCAGGCGCGGCAGGCGGTGCGGGAGGCGCAGGCGGCGGGCTTCGCGAACATCTCCCTCGACCTGATGCTGGCAATCCAGCTCCAGACGGAGGACAGCCTCCGCCGTTCCGTGGAATTCTGCGCGGAGTGCGGCGTCCAGCACGTTTCCGCGTACCTGCTGAAGGTGGAGCGCGGCACGCCGTACGACAGGCGCCGGGACAAGCTGCGGCTTCCCGGCGAGGACGAGACGGCGGAGCTGTACCTGCTAGCCTGCCGGGAGCTGGAGCAGTACGGCTTCGCACAGTACGAAATATCGAATTTCGCGCGAAAGGGAAAGGAGAGCCGCCACAACCTGAAATACTGGAACGACGAGGAGTATTTCGGCGCGGGCCCGTCCGCCCATTCGTTCCTGGACGGGGTCCGGTATTATTATCCCCCGGACCTCGCGGCGTTTCTCGCGGGGCGGGAACCGGTCCGCGAGGGGAGTGGCGGTTCTTTCGAGGAGTACGCCATGCTCCGGCTCCGCCTTGCGGATGGCCTGCGCGGCGACAAGTGCCGCGCGCGCTTCGGCCACGGGATTCCGCCCGAATATCGGGAGCGGGCGAAAAAATATGCCGGTGCGGAGCTTCTGACGTGCGGGGACGATGCGATCCGGCTGACCCCGCGGGGCTTCCTCGTCTCGAACGCGCTGATCGGCGAGATCCTTTTCTGATTCTGAATATAAAATCAAATCGGATGTTCCGCGGAGGAAACATGGTTTCCGCTGCGGATTTTCTGTTTTTCCGAGCGGAAAACGCAGCCCGATTTTGTCTTGGCGGGCGATATTTCGGTCTGCTTTCGGAAACAATACCGTTACTTAATAATTAATTTACATTTGAAATCTTGACAACGGGGGGAAGGAATGGTAAATTATTAAATAGAAGTTAGCACTCTGGCATAAAGAGTGCTAAAACCAAAAAAGAGGTGAGTGGGTTGGAGCTGAGCGAGAGAAAATTGAAAATCCTGGCCGCCATTGTGGATGCGTATGTCAAAACGGGCGAGCCGGTGGGCTCCAAATCGCTGGCTTGCGACCTTGGCGTTTCTTCCGCCACCATACGCAACGAGATGGCCGGCCTGGTCGAACTGGGGCTGCTGGAGCAGCCGCATACCTCCGCCGGCCGGGTCCCCTCCCAAAAGGGGTACCGGGTCTATATCGACAGAATCATGAACCGCAAACCGATTTCCAGAAAAGAGCAGCTTTATCTGGACGGCTTGCTGTTTTCCAGTGCTTACGACCCCGAAAAGCTTTTGGAGGGCGTGTCCCAGGCGCTGGCGGGCCTTACCCGCTTCGCCGCCGTCTCGACCGCGCCTTCCGGCAGAAAAGCGGACATCCGGGCGCTGCAGTTCGTGCAGACCGGCCACCGCACCGCTATGCTGATTTTGCTGACTTCCGCGGGAACCATGAAAAATCAGGTTTTCCGCTGTGACTTTGACCTGTCTCCGGAAATCCTGCGCGTGTTCTTCCGCGTGATGAACGAAAGGCTGGCGGGCATGCCGGTCGCGTCCGTCACCCCGGCGTTCGTTCAGACCCTGGCGGCCTCACTCGGCGACCTTACGGCGCTGATGTCGTCCGCCCTGGCGGCGCTTCTGGAAGCCGCGCAGGAATCGGTGGAGACCGAAATCCGCCTGAACGGGCAGATGAACCTTCTTTTTTACCCCGAGTTCGAGCGCGGGAACGCGCGGCGCGTGATGGATTTCCTGGAGCGCCCGCAGGATCTGGCGGATTTGCTGCTTCGGCCGCAGCCGTCTGCCGACGTAAAGGTGATGATCGGCGAGGAGACCAGGCATCCGGAGCTGTACGATTCCAGCGTCATCGTGGGCCAGTATGCCATCAGCGGGAAAAACGCCGGGGCGATCGGGGTAATCGGGCCGACGAGGATGGATTACGCCGGGCTGATCTCCAAAATCGAATATCTTTCCGGTTCCGTCAGCCGGATGCTGACCGAGCTGATGAAGGACGAATGAAGGGGAAAAGAACGGCACGAGAGATAGAATTGGAAAGGGGCAAGCAGCCTTGAGCAAAAAAGACACCGAAAAGGAAACGGCTAAAAAGGTGGAAGAGACCGCCGGGCAGAAGCCGGAAAAGGCCGCGGATCAAAAGCCGGAGAAAAAGGCCGAAGAAAAGCCGGAGCAGAAGGCCGAAGCGGAAAAAGAACAGAAAACGAAAAAAAAGGCAGAGCAGACGGCCGAAACGGAACCGGAGCAGTCGCCGCCGGAAAAGGAAGAGGACGACCTGCGCGGCCAGCTGGAAAAGACAAGCGCGCAGCTTGCCGCACAAAAAGACCTCTTCCTCCGCACCGCCGCCGAATACGACAATTACCGAAAGCGCACCGACCGCGAAAAGACCAGCCTTTATGCCGATACCATTGCGGAAGCGGTCGCAAAGTTCCTCCCGGTTTACGATAATCTCCAGCGCGCGCTGGCACAGCCCGACTGTTCACTGGAAGACCTGCGCAAGGGTGTGGAAATGGTTGAAAAGCAGATGGGCGAAACGCTTGAAAAATTCGGCGTTTCTGCGGTCGGGGAAACAGGGGACCCGTTCGACCCCGCCGTGCACAACGCCGTGTCCCATGTCGAGGACGAAAACCTCGGCGAAAATGTCGTTGCCGCCGTGCTTCAGAAGGGCTACCGTCTCGGCGGCAGGATCATCCGCCACGCGATGGTTCAGGTGGCCAACTGATTCCCGCTTTTTCAGGCCATGCCTGTCAGATAGAAAATCCGCATTTATTTTAAGAAGAATCAATCCTATCAATTTGGAGGTAATTTTATGTCAAAGACAATCGGTATCGATTTAGGTACAACCAACTCCTGTGTCGCCGTCATCGAGGGCGGCGAACCCGTTGTCATTCCGAATGCCGAAGGCGCAAGGACCACGCCGTCCGTCGTCGCTTTCTCCAAAACCGGCGAAAGGATGATCGGCCAGGTCGCAAAGCGTCAGGCGATCACGAACCCGGAGCGCACCGTTTCCTCCATCAAAAGGGAAATGGGCTCCAACTATAAAGTGAACATTGACGGAAAGAGCTTTACGCCGCAGGAAATCTCGGCGATGATTCTGCAGAAGCTGAAGGGGGACGCCGAAGCGTATCTGGGCGAGCCTGTCAACTCCGCCGTCATCACGGTGCCCGCCTACTTCACGGATTCCCAGCGCCAGGCGACGAAGGACGCCGGAAAGATCGCCGGCCTCGACGTCAAGCGCATCATCAACGAGCCGACAGCCGCCGCGCTTTCCTACGGCGTAGACAAGGGCGAAGACCAGAAAGTGATGGTTTACGATCTGGGCGGCGGCACGTTCGACGTCTCCATCATCGAGATGGGCGACGGCGTGCAGGAGGTCCTCGCGACCGCCGGCAACAACCGCCTGGGCGGCGACGATTTTGACAAGCGCATCATCGACTGGATGATCCAGAACTTCAAAAAGGAAAACGGAATCGACCTTTCCGGCGACAAAATGGCGATGCAGCGCCTGAAGGAAGCCGCCGAAAAAGCGAAAATCGAGCTTTCCGGCATGACCTCCGCGTCCATCAACCTGCCGTTTATCACCGCGGACGCGAGCGGCCCGAAACACCTTGACCTGACCCTTTCGAGGGCGAAATTCAACGAGCTGACCGCCGACCTCGTCGAAAAGACGATGGGCCCGGTGCGCCAGGCCCTGAAGGATTCCGGGCTTCAGATCTCCGAGATCGGCAAGGTGCTGATGGTCGGCGGCTCCTCGAGGATCCCCGCCGTGCAGGATGCGGTCAAGAACTTTATCGGCAAGGAGCCGTTCAAGGGCATCAACCCCGACGAGTGCGTCGCAATCGGCGCCGCGATTCAGGCCGGCGTTCTCGGCGGCGAGGTTCAGGGCCTGCTGCTGCTGGATGTCACCCCGCTTTCGCTGGGCGTGGAAACCATGGGCGGCGTCATGACCAAAATCATCGACCGCAACACCACCATCCCGACCAAGAAGAGCCAGATCTTCTCCACCGCCGCGGACGGCCAGACCCAGGTGGAGGTCAACGTGCTGCAGGGCGAGCGTGAATTCGCGCGCGACAACAAGCAGCTCGGCCTGTTCAAGCTCGACGGCATCGCGCCCGCGCCGCGCGGCATCCCGCAGATCGAGGTCACGTTCGATATCGACGCGAACGGCATCGTGAACGTCTCCGCAAAGGATCTGGGCACCGGCAAGGAGCAGCACATTACCATTTCCTCCAGCTCGAACATGAGCAAGGACGATATCAACAAGGCCGTGAAGGAAGCGGAGAAATTCGCGGAAGAGGACAAGAAGCACCGCGAGCAGGTCGACTCGAAGAACGAGGCGGAAAACCTGTGCTACTCGGTGGAGAAACTGATTTCCGAAAACGGCGCGAAGATCGACGAGGCCGACAAGACCGAGCTGAACCAGAAGGTGGCGGCGGTCAAGGAAATCCTTTCCTCCGGCAGCGCCGAAGACATCAAGGCAAAGACAGAGGAACTTCAGAAGTCGCTGTATGCGGTTTCCGAAAAGCTGTATAAGAACAGCGCCCCACAGCAGAACGCCGGCCCTGCCGGATCTGCCGGCCCGCAGCAGGGTGCGCCCGGCGCCGGCCCTGCCGGGAAAGGCCCCGACGGCCAGAACGTCTACGACGCGGATTACAAGGATGTCGACGACAACAGCAGCCAGAACAAATAATTCCGGTATTTTCAACCCGTTCGGTTTGTGGTAAAATAATTTCGGGTATGCGAAGGGGTGGCTTCGGCCGCCCTTATTGCATATTTTGATAGAGAGTTCCAGGCGGGCCGTCCGTTTTTTCGGGCCGGGCGCCGCGTTAATGTAGGA
>ENA-UOOE01001926-UOOE01001926.1-fermentation-metagenome-genome-assembly--contig:-NODE-1926-length-16090-cov-12.326972_pt1 | contig 16090 bp, 25 predicted proteins | sample MGYA00245776_ERZ724021 | MGnify/ENA primary metagenome ERZ724021 (study PRJEB28704, sample SAMN03018321) | fermentation metagenome | biome: anthropogenic terrestrial biome; feature: soil... | reverse complement strand
ATGTCAGCCTATTGGTGTGAAATGCGTAGCTTTGTCTATATTCAGGATGTCAGTATGTTTTTGCACATAAATAAGCAGAGGTACCAGACTTTACGCTGACACCCTCTGCTTATTTGAGGCCTTTTTACAAGTCCTGACTTTTCATATGTTCCATTTCCTTTTTGCGATAATCAAGACGCTTGATAAAACCAAACAGCAGCAGACAGCCCGCGGCAATCAAAAACGGATATAATCCGGTAAGCTGTATTGTATGCAGGGAAACTGCTTGATAAGTAAGACCCGCTGCAACGCTTATTACTGGCAGAATAAAAATGTAAAATGCCTTCCTCTTTTTGCAAAGTGCGCTTTGAATTAGAAGCAAAGCGACGGCAGCTAGTGTAATAACAACGTATCTCATGACTTTTTCTCCTTCTCATTTTTGTACTTTTCGATAATCAGTTTTGCGGTTTCCAGATCTATGCGGGAATCCACGGCCAAACCCTTGATAAAGGTGGAAAACGGCTCTTCCTCCTGTTTGTCGCTTAGTTCAATTTTTTGAATGAGCTTATCCAAACGCAAGCGAACGGTGGGATAAGAAACGCTATATAGCTTTGCAATTTCTTTGAGTGACCCAGACCGCAGCACAAAATTGCGAAGAAAAGATGCATCCTCAGGCTCAAGGGATAATATCCACCCCGGGATTTTATCAATCTCCAAACAGATTCCTCCTTTCCCATCGGATTTAATAAAATTAAGTATACCATAAATATTATTTAAGTCAAGTAAAAAGTTAAGTTAAATATTGGTGTGCCTTTTGCACTTGAGGCGGTAGTGTCTTTTATTTTAGACACAGACTTGACAGAACATCTATTATGTATTACAATGTAGTGGTTCTATATTGCAATACAAGATAGGTGGTGAACTCATGATTCCGTCACAAATGTTAAAAGGCACACTGGAGGGCTGCATTCTAAAAGTCATCAGCCAAAAGGAAACATACGGCTATGAAATATCAGAAAATCTGCGGGCATATGGTTTTGCAGATATTTCGGAAGGAACAATCTACCCGCTTTTGCTCCGGCTGGAGAAAAACAGAATGATTGTCGCTCAATACAGGGAATCCCCGGTAGGGCCCAAACGAAAATACTTTTCGCTTGCACCGGAAGGAGAAAAAGAAATGAACCTGTTCTACGCCAGCTGGCTTGAGCTTGAAAATGCAGTCAATACATTGTTCGTAAAAGGAGGAAAAGAACATGAATAGAAAAACCAGAGAACTTAACCGAAGCAATAACGCTTTGGATCAGCAGATAAACGCTAAAAATCGAGAAGCCTTTATAGATATGATCTGCTATCTGAGAGTGTCCAAAATCTCAGCATATCATCAGGAGTTGGTACGCCATGATTTAACGGAAATGGTTCTTTCTGCACAACAGCGCGGTGAAAATATCCGTGAAGTCATTGGAGAAGATTATAAGGGGTTTTGTGACAATGTAATTGCCAGCCTGCCGCCTGAAACGCTAAGGCAACGATTCATTGACTTTTTTGACACAGTTTGCTGGTGCTTGTCCATACTTGGACTTATCAATATTGTGATTTCCAGTGACACGATTCTCCTCATTCGCAATGCAGTGACAGGGAACCCGATGGACTTCTCCATCTCTATTTCTGTCGGCAGTGTTATTTCAATCGGTATCATTATTGCTGCCGCTTCTGTCATAGTGATCATGATTACAAAAAACGCCTTTCATGTCGGAAAAACAAAAAAGTACCGTTTAAAAGTATTTTTCATTGGTGCCGGATTAACTGCACTCCTTTTGCTGATTGTACTGCTTGGCCGAACGACGCTTTTTACTGTCAATATCTTCATCGCCTGCGCCGTTGTGCTGGTTTTATATGTTGCGCATAAAATATTAGAAAGATTTTAACTTCAAAAGGTTTCAAAAGTATAGTTGACTTTACATGTAAAGTCAACTATACTTTTATTGGGAGGTGATTATTTGGAAACCCTCAAAAATCATGTAAAGGAACTGCGTGGCAGCATGGGCATGACGCAAAGTGAATTGGCTGAATTGGTTGGTGTGACAAGGCAAACCATTATATCATTAGAAAAGGGAAGCTATGTACCGTCACTTTTACTTGCTATGAAATTATCTGAAGCCTTGCAAAGCTCCATGGAAGAAATATTTTTTAAGGAGACCATATTATGAAAAAGGTTATTTACGAATGCGTTGGAAACAGTATTTTATTTTTGCTGATGGGCCTTATGCTTATCCATCCCTTTTCGGAATACAGCATAAGCACAGATGGCTTATCTGCTGTAACCGGAGTATTTCCACTTGTTTTTATCGTATATGTAATTGTGTTTGCAGGAATCAGATTCTTCGTTTTCAGAGACGGAAAGAAATCTCAATACAAAAATTCCGAGCTGTCATTTGCCGATGAGCGGGAAAAAATCATTGTAGCTGAATCCACAAAAACAGCATACCAGGTATTAGTTTTTGCTTTGATGGTTTCTATGGCTATATTGGCAGGGATTCGTTTTTTCTCCCTGACACTTCTGGCGAACACAAACATCAGTATTTACGCCATAGGAATTGCTTTAATAACAATCAATTTAATTCTGGCTATGGTCTCCTATTGCGTGAAATGGTGCAGGGAGTATAAAAGATAATACAGCAATCAGGAGGACAATTATGTGTAAACCCTTATCAGAAATGTCACTGGAAGAATTGTGGCAGCTTTTTCCCATCAAATTAACAGAGCATCAAGACTGTTGGAATGACTGGTATCAGCAGGAGGCCGAATTCCTTCGTTCTTTCCTGCCTCCTTCGTCAAGAATCCATCATATCGGAAGCACCTCCATCAATGGCATATGGGCCAAGCCCATCATTGATTTATTGGCGGAGTCTGATTTAAGCGATTTTTCTTCTATTAAAAAGCTATTGTTGGATAACGGATACATTTGCATGGCTGAAAATACAAGCAGAATTGATTTTAACAAGGGATATACACCTGACGGATTCGCTAAAAAAGTATTTCATCTGCATTTACGTGGCTTTGGCGACAATGATGAGCTGTATTTCAGAGATTATCTGAATGAGTATCCTGAGACAGCCAAAGAGTATGAAAAGCTGAAGCTTTCTCTTTGGAAACCTTTTGAGCATAACCGGGACGGATATACAGAGGTTAAGGGCGATTTTGTAAGTAACTATACCAGCAAGGCCAAGTTGAAATACGGAGGGCGATACGATGGAGCATTATAAGTCATGGGGCGGACTGAACAGCCAGTTAAAAGGGTTTCTGTGCGATGATCTAAAAAACAGAATCACCTATTTTCTCACCCGGTATCACAAAGTACATGATGTCTACGGTCGTGCTTCTATCTGCCTTGACAAAAAAGAACTGGTAAACTTTTCATGGGTTGAAATGTGCAGGCAGGACATGGATATGGGTATTGCTTATGATAAAGACCCATTTCTTTCGGATGATGAAGTTCATGCGCAGCTAAAGCCAAAGTGGGACGAGCAGGCTACTTATCATGAAATGGATTTTCTGGATGCGGCTTTGACATTTCGTAGTATGGCAATATCGAACGCATTGGAATCAGAAAACTATATCATTAAAATACTGGCGATTCTGGACAGGCGTGTTGGACAAAGAACTCTGCGGCAGATTGCAGAGGAAGGTACTTATCGGCAGTATCCAGAGTGGGTGAAACAGTTCTATAAGCTGAGATTAACTCACTGATTTTGCGCCATTCAAATGTAATGTAAGGAAATATAACAATAATTTATGGGCTGCGATTAGTGACCACTCCCATATCTTTAAAAATCATTTTATAAAATAAGAAAAATTCAACTTTTTAATTAAACATTGAAAATCTCTCGTCAAGCAGCGTTTTTGGGGGACGGATATAGGACTTAGTTGCTTAAAGCGAAACAAACCATTTGCGTATTTTATCATTAAGATAAAACGGACTTTTTGTAGAAAGAAAACAAGTGAATGCGATTAGGATTGCCGTTAGTCCATAAATGATAGTAAGCGATACTTCGTAAAATGTAGGATTGGCTATAAACGGAAAGGGGTTAATAAATGCCTCTGTCTGACAGTTAATATTCCAATACAGCCAATACACGATTGAAAAGCCGTATCCTACATATACATTGTTGATCAATGCGCTGATTGTCATAGCCATTGCACCAATGAACAGGGTTCCACCTCCTGCGTTAAGGGTATAGGTAACTAGCGAAATTGGCTCAATCATTGTTTCGCCTCTAAACTGCTGCATGATATGAAATACGCTATTTGCCAGTAAAATATATAGCAGCAAGAGCATCAGTGAGATCAAATATCTTTGCAGAAATATCCAAACAGGTTTCCTGCTTGATAAATAGGCGATTTCTTCCGTACTGTTTCCCTTATCTAAAATAGCGATATCAGAAAATAATACAATGCCTATGAAGGGCAGATAGATGGTTGATACATTTACAAAATCAAAGTAAGTTGGAACATACATAGCAACTGGTATGATGCAGACAAATGCAAGGCATATCAACCATTTGACAGGGGAAAGCAGAAGCTTAGCTTGAAGTTTCATATTGTAATCCCCTTTCTCAAATCCGATTTCATTCGTTTATAAATTTTACAGGACAATATGAGGAAAACCGTACTTAAAACGATATAAATAACACGGTTAATCATAATGTTTTGCATCATGTCTGCTGCTCCATCAAGCCGAATAATCGGGCTTATTGCTTTTATCCATGCTCCATTTGATCCAAAAACATCGGGTGATACGTTTAATATCACAAAGATAATATACAGCGGAAAAACCGCAGTTGTTTTTTTTATCACCAATATCAGCAGCATAAGCAGTGTGCTAAAAAAGAAAACGGTAGGGAAAATATAGGTTATAAAATAGGGTAAAAACAATGTATATTCATATGCGTACCCCATCGCTGCAAATCGTGCGGCACTTATCAAATTAAGTATGAATCCAAGCCCATATAAAGAAAACATCAGCGGAATAAAAGCACCCAAATATCTCAGTACGAGATATTTACTTGAATTTATTGGCTGGCTATAAACGATTTCAGCCATACCATGACGATAATCCCTTGTGAACAGAAATAAGAACAGAGGGAAAATAATTAACGATGCGATGATTTGTATATAGGTTACATACTTTGCGTACAGATTAGGGCTATAACCTGTATTCCCCAAGTCAGACAGCATCATTTGGTTCACTTCTTGTACACTTCCGAACCTTTGTCCAAATTGTGCCTTACAAGCCAAAAGCCATGGCGATACCGTTTCGTTGTCCTGCATTTTTAATAGGACATCATCAAAGCTCTGTGTGTCGCTCTCTAGCATTTCAAATACTTCGTCAAATTCATCAACTATATCCTGTGGTATAGAACCATCCTCAATCCTTTTTTCTAAAAACTGGGCAGATAGTGTTTTTATCTCATCATCGGTGTTTTTGAGAAAGATATAATCACGTTCACCGCTTTTATCCAAAGCCTGTATATCCTGTTCACTTTTTACCGGCATATGAAACACTTCTGTAAGCTGTGAAAAGGCAAACACAGCAAAGATTGTCAGAACAATTAGAAATGTCATGCTGCGCAGCTGTGTTTTGCATTCAAAACCGAGTAGGCGAAGGTTCTTCATTGTTGTTCCCTCCTTGTCGTAAGGTAGACATAGGCTTCTTCAAGGGAGGGACGGTAAAGAGAAATATTTTTCATATTCGTGGATTCACTTATAAAAATTGCTCTTGTTTTAGAACCATCTCGCTTAAAGGAGATTACTTTATATTGCTGTTCAAATTCTTGAAACTGGGCAAGTGTATCAAAAACACCCTCGTATATTTTACCGTCTGCCAAATTCAGAAGCTCATCCAATGCGCCGGTAAACAAGAGATTGCCCCCATCTAATACCGCCAGCTGATTGCAGGTATATTCAATATCCTCTACGATGTGGGTTGAAAATAACACGGCATGATTTTCTGCATAAGTGCTGAGCAGCTTGCGAATATTGATTCGTTCTTCAGGGTCAACGCCAGCTGTTGGTTCATCTACAATCAAAATTGGAGGGGAATGCATGATGGCCTGTGCCAAGCCTACCCTGCGTTTCATGCCTCCCGATAATTGCTTGTACTTCTTTTTGCTGTGAGCGGTCAAATTGACTTTTTCCAATGCATTCTGAATGATCGTCTTTTGTGCGGATTTTTCAGTTCCACGCAAAAGACACATATACTGCATAATTTCAGATACCGTAAAATCTTTATAGAATCCGAATTCCTGTGGAAGATAACCAATATTACGCTTAATTTCCTCTTGATTTGCTTTTGTAGCCTCCATTCCAAGGATGGACACTGTTCCATTTGTAGGTGTAAGCAAGGTGGTAATAATTCTCATAAGTGTTGTCTTACCAGAACCGTTTTTACCTAACAAACCAAAGATACCGGTATCAATACTCAAGGAAATATGATTGAGTGCAGCCACTTTGGGGTTATATTTTTTTGTAAGATCTAAAGCCTGAATGACCATAATAAAAAACCTCCCTATTGTTATAAGGAGATCTTAGAATGCAAATTTCAATTTTTTCTCTACTACAATTTTTTTTTAAAAAACGCCGTAACCTCTCCGCCCTTATCGGTATTGTTGATTTTAAGGCGGCCGTTATGGCGCTCACAAAGCAATTTGCAAATATATAGCCCTAATCCAAAATGATTTGATTTGTCAGCGCTTTCCGTATAGTAAGGTTCTGCAGCATTCGCTAAACTGTCCGCTGAAAAGCCTGCACCATCATCAGCCACTGTGACACGAAGCATATCCTCAATCTCCGACAAGGTAACTTCCACACTGCTCTGTGCGTGATCAGCCGCATTGGATACAAGATTTTCCATTACCTGTGAGAACATTTCACTATCAAAGAAGACAGTCGATGATTGAAGGTAAGAATGAAAATGATGTTGCTTTCCTGCTTTCTGACAAATCATGCCCACCATCTGTTCTGAACGGTCTGCAAATTTATTGATCTCAATTCTTTGGTAATCCGGTACAATATCCTCCATTCGCTGCAATGTACTCATACTTTCCGCATATCTTTCCAGTCGGTTAATATGCTTTGACATCGTGAGTGCCGTTTCTTTCACAGCGAAGCTATCATTGGGGAACTGCAGTATTTCAGCGTATCCTTTCAAAACCGTAAGGGGAGTGCGTAAATCATGGGCAAAAGCGGCATTGAGGCGTTTACGCTGTTCCATCTGCCGCCACATGAGCCGATTGTTCTGCTGCAAGGAGTGCCTCATTTTTTCAAATGAGGCACAGAGCCTGCCCATTTCATCAAGACTCCCGTAATCAACGGTAAAGTCTAAGTCATTGTTTGCAATACGTTCTGAGGCCATATCCAAAGCGTCAAGCGGCTTTTTTAATTTGTTGCGATAAAAAATAAAAACGGCAGCAAGCATACACAGGGAAAATGAAATAGGAACCGCTAAGGTTTGGATCACATTAATTGCCTGCAGACTTCTTTTGTCCTGCACGGTATAAAGAATATTTTCCTTTCCGATTAAGCCGCCCTCACCCAAACGTTCTCCAGCTTCGTTGGTTAGATAATATCGTTTTTCCGTTTGAGGATAGCTGGCGTAGATTCGTTCTTCTGCCATTCGGCATCCTTGCGTGATTCCTACGCTAAGGGCTAAGGCTATCACTGCAAATAGAATGATATATAAAACAAGGCTTTTGCGCAGGGACAGGTTTTTTAATCTATTTTTTATTTTTTCCACTTATACCCGCACCCCCACACTGTTTCAATATACGGTTTGCAATGGGCAGCAGATAATTTTGACCGGATGCGCCGTATATGTTCAAAAATCACACTGCTGTCACCATCGCCGTCATATCCCCATACCCGTTCATAGATACGCTCTTTATCAAAAACCTGTCCTGCATTTTGAGACAACAATTCTATAATATCAAATTCTTTTTTCGCAAACGGGATTGCCTCGTTATTCCAGTATACACATCTTTCGGAATAATCAATGGTAAAGCCCTCATCAAACTTGACTTTAGCTTCTATACCTCGCCGTTTCTCCCTGCGCAGGTGAGCCGCTACTCTTGCTTCCAACTCAATAATAGAAAAGGGCTTTAGGATATAATCATCGCCGCCCGCTGCAAATCCTTTGACTTTGTCGGTATCCTCAATCCGTGCGGTAAGAAACAAAATAGGGCAGGATACATAATCCCTGATACGTTTGCAGACGGATAGGCCATTTAAATGCGGCATATTAATATCAAGCAAAATAATGTCAGGCTGCCGCTCGGATTGCTTAATCGCTTCTATACCATCGGTTGCTGTCAGCACATCATAGTGCCTACTTTCAAAAAAGCCTTTTAACATGGCCACAATATCAGCTTCATCATCTACAATTAATATTTTTGTTTGCATCATACACCTCCTTGCTGATAATTCATCTTAGTTTATAAATCTCAATTATTTTTCAATTTTTGTTTAGAGGTTTTAAGGCGGGCATCCAATGGTTTTTCCGCATCCTTGGGAATCGCCCATGCACGGCCGAAGCGAACAGATAGTACCCATAAAAAACCAATCGCCCCGCCAACGGATTGACGGAGCGGCGACGTTACTTGACTGTTATGGCGGGTTATATGAGCATTACAATGAATTCACAAACGCAATTTAAGGGGGTAATACATTTTGAAGCTAAAAGATAAGAAAATAGAGGTTTTATCCGTTACAAACACGAAAGGTCCGGAGGGCTTTCCGATTAAAACCTTAACGCCGATAGACCCACCCTTGTGGGCGTACTTCCGGCAGCTATCCGGGAAAGATGTTTACGCAGCTATGAGCGTTCAAGCCGTCGAGAAAGTCTAATTTGTAATAAACTGGCGGGACGATATAACGACCGCCCACGTTATACGCTATAACGGCGTTGATTATGATATTACGCGGGTAGACACGTTCGAGGGGTATAAGGGGGATTTAACGGTATATGCAAAGAAAGGGGGGTAGATAATGCTTACCCCTCTATTTCGGTGTTACTTGCCAAGTTACAGGGTCAAAGTTAAAATCTGTAAACAGCTCGTTTTGATTAATAATTTTTACTTTGCCGTGTCTTGTTTCTCTATTAAAGTCATATACTCGATAAATATACGCATTGTTAGCATATTCCTCAAAAAAGAGCTTTTCATTTTTACTCATATAAAACGGAGTATTAAAACCGCCACTTGTTGTCTTAACTTCAATAAAACGTGTAGAACCGTCTTCATTTATTGACGAAATATCATAACCCAACCCATCGCCCTGTAGTCGGCTTAAATGTTGGACATATTGCGTTGCATCCATTGACAATGCTTCCGTCAAACGGTCTATTTCGTATTCCATTACAAATTCTTCCCCTTGGTCGCCTATTTCGTTATTCCGGTCTCTTGCTTTTTCCCAGTCAACTTTTCTTGCGATAAATTGTTTGGTTCTTTTCGTTATTTCTTGAATTTCAGGCTCTTGCAGCGTTTTTTTAGAAATAGGATTAAGTAATGTAAATCGAGCGGGACGGAAACTTTTATTAAGAACGAATCCCTCTTGATAGGCTTTAACTGTATCCGTTTGATGCGCAACTATGTTACCTATCCTTTGAATGATGAGTATTTCGTTTCTTGTAGTCGACGGAATTTTATCCTCATCATCAAAGTCCAAAACAGTGCTAAGCAAACTCTTAATTTCCGAAGTGTTTAATTGACCGTATACTGTCAACAACGGCTTTATTGCTCTTCTTATTTGTGCTTCCGTGTGTGCCATTAATATCCCTCCTTATAGTTAGTAATCATTAAATGGTTTACATTTCTGTCATTTCTGTTCATAAAACTAACTGAGTAGTTTTTGTTAAATTCCTGATAGAAAAGGTTCTTATCTTCTTGTGGGTATAAACTTCTTATAAAATCTGTATCTTTAATAACGAGTAACCATTTAGCTTTTGTATCTCTTAGAAAACTTGCAAGTCTTTTTTGGTCTTTTTTGTCGAAGGTATTTTCGTCATAAGTGGAGAATTCTGTATCATACGGTGGATCTACAAATATAAAGTCATTACTATTAAACTTGAATTCTTCAGCAAAATTTTGAAAATCAACATTGTATATATCAGTATTATTAAGGCGAGAACGCAATGCGTCAGAACGGAAGTACTTTAATTTTTCATCAAAATTTTTGGAGTTGTAACTCATTCCGCCATACGGTACATTAAAATCCCCATTTTGAGAAAATCGAAACATAGACGAATAACAAAACTCTCTTACAAATAAGTAAAACGCTGTGTTTTCTTCTATCTTGCTGTCTTTTCTGTTTTGATTATATATTTTTCTAATAGTGGCATAGTAACTTGATTTAAGAACCGTTTCAAATATTGAACGCTTATTATCTTCCGATATTACATTCCCTTTCGACTTTTGCTTAAGCATATACGATTGTTTTCGCCTTATCATTTTTACAAGATATTCAGCAAAAAAACTTTCAAGGTTAAACGTCTTAACGATAGCAAGCGTTGGTACAAAGGTAAAGTCTTCTATATCTAAATCAAAAGAAATGTGTTCAAGAGTAGATATGAGCTTCCAATCTTCATTTAATAGGCTCAATATATTCAAAAAATAGGAATTTTGCAACTGTACCGCCCGATAAGTAGCAATCAATTCTTTTGAAATATCATTTATATAATAACGCTGTATGTCGCCCATTGAAAAATATGTCGCACCACCTCCAACAAATGGTTCAAAAAACCTATTTATGGTATGTGGAACAGCAGGAAGAATATACTTTAACTCACGACCTTTTCCACCGGGGTATTTTAATATAGGTTTTAGTTCAGCATTTGTATGGGGTGGTGCGCTTCTATTGAGTTGAGCCAACGATTCCGTGTTCATTCGGCGCAGCCCCCTTTCATTTAGACATAAAATCTCATTTAACATTATAGCACGGGCGCAAGCAAAACGCTCCGGTAATTCTGTTTTCTTCACAGAGCTTTTGTATTCTTCGCTTGGAGATTTCCCATTTGTCAGAAGCCTGCTGCACGGATATATAATCAAGCATTTGTATTCCTCCACTATGCATGTTGTTTACAGTATATACGCATTAGCGAATGAAATCAACAATCCCTTTTACAAATATGTTCGTCTTAATAGACATCCTTGGTTCGTTCTCAATCCTATACCCATACTGTAAAATTGGGATTGGAGGTGAACTGTAGTGGTCAAGCATTTTTGTAACACTATGATCCAGAAAAGCAGATCTGATACCGTGCTTGAAACGGTGTTTGATAATTATTATATGAGTGTGGCCTTACGTGATTATACCAGAAATATGCAAAATCACGGATGTCAATAATCCCTCGGCAGCATCATAGTGTCACCGCCGGAGTATAATTGACCCAAAACGCCGAAAAAATTGACCCACACCAAATCAAGGTCTACCATAAAGTTTGTGAGAACTTGTATGGGAGTGACCGAAATGATAAGGAGTGGGCTAATACTCATGATACGCGAAAAAGCAAATGATGGCAAGAGCAACTATGCCATCGGAAATGAATTAGGCATTTCAAAGAATACAGCCCGAAAGTATCGGGAACCACAGATGCAATCTGAGGTTCAAATAAAATCATCGTCAAAGCTCGATGCTTTCAAAGAGGAAATCCATCTCATGATGAGTCAGGGAATCTTTAACTGCGTGGTGATGATGGAACGGCTTCGTGAGAAGGGATATACCGGTGGAATGAGTATTTTGAAAGAATATGTGCATCCATTCCGCCCGGCGAAAAATATTCCGTCAGTTCCCCGATATGAAAGTCTTCCGGGAAAACAGGCACAGATGGATTGGGGCATCTGCAATTACGTAGACGACAAAGGAGAGATCCACAAAGTTCCGGCATTTGTAATGATTCTGGGATATTCAAGGGTTAAGTATGTAGAGTTCACGAAACGATGTGATTTGTACAGCATGGAACGCTGTATGATTCATGCATTTGAATATTTCGGTGGTGTGCCTGAAACTGTCCTGACAGACAACATGAAAACAGTGGTTGATCACAGGGAAGCCGGACAAACCATATGGAATACCAAGTTCGCCGATTTTGCATCCGATATGGGATTTGTGCCAAAGGTTTGCAGAGTGCGCCGCCCTCAGACGAAGGGCAAAGTTGAGAGACTGGTTCAGTATGTAAAGAACAACTTCCTGCCCGGCAGAAAGTTCACAGGGATCGATGATCTGAATTTACAAGCACTTGAGTGGTGTAGCAAGGCAGACAGCAAAGTGCATGGAACAACGGGCAAGATTCCGTTAGAAGAATTGTCGAATGAAACGCTCCGTTCTCTACCTAAAAAAGCAAGCCGTGACAAATATCGCTGGGAAACAAGAAGAGTCACAAAAGACGGCTTTGTCAGCTTTGACGGAGCAAGATACGGTATTCCATGGCAGTACGCCGGACGGGAGCTCCGTGTTCGGGTCTGCGGCGATACTTTTGAAGCATATGACGGCGAAGTCCGTATTGCTGCCCACAAAGTAGAATATGCTTCCGGACGTATCGTGTGGTTAAAAGGGCAATATCAAGGTCTTGCGGAACATGATGGGCTTCCAATGGCAGCACCATTTGCAAGACAGAGCAACAATGTATCTGTTGAAATTCGCTCTTTGGATATTTACGATCAGGTTACGGGGGTGGCATCCAATGGTTGAACTGGAACATACCCGTGAATTGTTGGAAACTATGGGATTAACCACGGCGGCAGAGCTTCTGGACGCCAGACTGGAAGATGCTTCCCATCGTGAGTTAACCTACCTTACTTTTCTCGGTGAACTTCTTGATGTAGAGCAGAAGGAGCGGAAGCGCCGCAGTGAAGAAACCCGGATTAAACTTTCCAGACTACCCAGTCGAAAGACTCTGGAAGAATTTGATTTTAATTTTCAGCCCAGCATTGACCCAAGGCAAATGAAAGAGCTATCCACGCTGACATTTGCAGCAAGAAATGAAAATGTTGTTTTTCTAGGTCCGCCGGGTGTAGGCAAAACACATCTTGCCGTCGGACTTGCCATGCAGGCGCTTCGAAACGGTATGACAGTGTATTTTGCGACGCTGCCCCAACTCATTGCTGACCTCAGTAAAGCCAGTGCTCAAGGTCGGTTGGAACGACGGTGGCGGGTCTATCTCCGTCCTGATATCCTCATTGTGGATGAAGTCGGATATATGCAGCTTAATCGAGAATCAGCTGAACTCCTGTTTCGCCTCATATGCTCCAGATATGAAACCGGCAGCATCATCCTAACCAGCAACAAGCACTTCAGTGAATGGGGCGAGCTGATGAGTGACACGGTCATCGCTACTGCCACACTTGACCGGCTGTTACATCATGCTCATGTAATCAACATCAGGGGTGAAACTTACCGGTTGAAAGACAGGCTCAAAACTGGCGTTCAAACGGTTCCGGCGGCAGATATTCCTGCATTGGAACAACCGACACAAGATTGACCGGCGTTTTGATTCCGGCAATTCTTTTCGGCATTTGTGGGTCATTTCTCACCGGCGTTTTCGGTCATTTTAAATCCGGCGTTGACACATAGAAAAACGCATTCTGACCGTAGCTTGCCGAATCCTCTCCGCTGCTGGAGATGATGGTCTTGGCGGTGATTTTGGCATACTTCTCAGCCTTGGCTTTCAGTGCGAGGTTCTCCGGATTTTTCATGTAGGCATCCATATAGCGGTTCACCAGCTGCAGGATGTTATCCCCATCCGAGCGTGTGGGGTTACGCAGATCCAGCACCGATATTTTGTAGCCGTAGTAATCCTTTGCGATACCTGCATAGTTTCGGAACAGGTCGCCCTTAGTATCGGTGCAGAGGAAGCTCATGCCAGAGGCACAGGCGTATTCGATGTTGGGATAGAGAAAGTTAGCGGTTTTGCCCACACCGGCAGCGCCGATCATGAGGCAGTGAATGTCACCCTCATCAATAAGGGCGGTGGTGGAGCCTGCCTTTTGCTTGCAGCCCACCACAAGCCCCTGCAGGGTGGGCAGATTCTGCCCACGCCGCCATTTCTCCGGCTCATAGGGTATATGGGTGTATGTCCGTTTGATTTCGCTTTCTGTGGCGAAACGGGCGGTACCGTGCTGACCGTCACCGACCGTCTTGGATTTGATACCGCTGAGAGTATAATAGTGCGCCAAAAGAGAAAGGCCGCCGATAATGAAAAACATCACGGCGGCTACTGCTATGAGAATAGTTACTTGGGATGGCATAGTGAAACTCCTTTCAAGATTTGGATAATTTGTGGTATAATAAAAGAATGCAAACAGAACTGGGGTGAGAAAATATGCTCAAGCGATTGAATCAGATACTAAATATTTTAATGGGCAGTTTTCTTGGCGTTTTCATTGGGCGTAGTGTGTATGTGTGCTGGGAATATAAAATACATTCTGACCTATATGCTATACAGTCAGCTCCGTGGTACACAAGCATTATGGTATATGGTATAGTCACCGCTGTTATTTTAGGGATTGCCATAGTAATTAAATTAATTATCCGTCAAAAGATAAAGCAGAGCTAAATTTCCACTTGCAGAGTAATCAATCATCTTGATTGCTCTGCTTTTCCTATATCATCCTCATTTCAAACTCACTTTGCCTTTTCTGCACCTCAACCACTAAATCCTCATTCCAATCCTTGTGTGCCGAAATATCATACACCACATCTTCAAATCCCTGCTGCTGCAAGGTTCTATGAATGCGGCTGGCAGCCTTACGTCCGGCTTCATCATTATCAAGACAGAGTGTTACTTTTTGAAGCTGTGGATACAACTCCAGCAGCTTTAGTACAGGTTGCTCCGACACACCGTTTAACGCCACATAGCTGGCGTTTTTCCAGTTTTCCGGATGCAGGCTGATGGAGGACAGCAGATCGATGGGTGCTTCAAACACAAACAGGTTATGAGGATGGGGATTCTTAGAAATGTAATGAAAGCTGTAGGCCGGATGGCTGCCCTCCACATTGATTCGAAAGCTGCTGCCGGTGGCAGTGCTTTTCTTATGGGCATGACGGGCAACGCCTTTTTCATCAAAGCCTACAAATACAGCGTTGTGGTATTCGGCATCCTCAAACAGCAGCTTCTCTCTGGCAAACTCGGACAGCACCTCCCGGCTGATGCAGCGTTGCTTGATGAGATAGGCAAACACCCGGCGCATATCCGTGTGTGCTGGCGGCAGCACAAAGGGCTTTCGCTGCTCCGACTCGTTGCTTTTGCTATGCTGCCGGTATTCCACTCCTTGCTCACCGCCCAGCAGCAGACTGACCGCCTCCGGGAAAGACAGGTTATAAAGCCGTTTCACAAGGTCGATGGCATAGCTGCCCTCCTCAGAAGCGTGATCGTACCAGCGGTTGCCCCGAACGGTGATGCTGTGATCGCTTGCCAGCCGCTTATCTCTGCCGGAAGGCAGGAGCTTTTCTCCCTGCCGCTGGAGGAAGTCCACCAAGTCCACCGAGTTGGCTCGTTCCTTTTGTTCGTCTGTAAAATAGATGTAGCCTGACACAATAAAACCTCCCATCATAAATGAATTTGCGGCGCATGGTCATCCCGCTTGTGACCCTGCGCCTGCTTTTTCTCCTGCAGCTTTCTTCTGCGCTTGCGGTCGATGTGACCGGCGGTGATGCCTGCGGTTCTGCGATAGTCCTCACGGAACAGATTTTTCAGCCGGTGCATCACCCGGGTTGCGGCCAGCAGGACCGAGGGGTTGCGATAGCTGCCTATGTTGTCAATCAGGTACTGCGCATAGATATTGCCCTGCGCCGCAGACAGCCCCAGCCAGTAAAGGCTCTTTTCCTTGTCACGGGGGACTTCGCCATCATAGAAATACAGCTTGCCGAGGGCATACTGCGCATATTGGTTTCCCTGTTCAGCAGAAGCAATCAGCCAACGGATTGCGGACTCCACATCCTTTGGCACATCCTCCCCTTGTAAGCGTCAAAGCAATCGGTACCTTGACAATAGAGAAAAGCCCCCGGCGCAATTGAACTGAACCAGTAAAAACGGACATTGCAAAAAAGCCTCCCATCGTAGGAT
>ENA-UOOE01001925-UOOE01001925.1-fermentation-metagenome-genome-assembly--contig:-NODE-1925-length-16093-cov-4.237748_pt1:10000-16093 | contig 16093 bp, 20 predicted proteins | sample MGYA00245776_ERZ724021 | MGnify/ENA primary metagenome ERZ724021 (study PRJEB28704, sample SAMN03018321) | fermentation metagenome | biome: anthropogenic terrestrial biome; feature... | reverse complement strand
CCTGGTGGACACCGGAGTGGTTACTGAAAAAGGGGCTGGATGAACTGGCCAGTTCCACTATCCATGGACTGGGAGAACTTTTATGCGAAAATTCCTCTCCGGAAAATAATGAAAATTACCATAAACAAGTAATTTTGAATGGTAATCTGGATGAAAAAAGAAAATTGATGGCTCGTGCCCATAATAAACTGGTGGAATCCCTGATAGAGAATGTAGGGAAGGATGAAGCCATTTCCCAAGGGAGGCAAGTTATGTTCCAGAAAGGATTACTCCTGGGACAGAGGTTTAGAAAGATTTTAGGTGTGGGAAACCATCTGAACGACCTGATTAATGCCGCCCGAATCCTGTACTCAGCACTGGGTATTGATTTTCAGGTTGAAGAAAACAAAAGGGGCGAAATAACTATGGTAGTTAACCACTGCAGCCTGGCCCGAGATTACAATCCCCCAACCTGCCAAATTCTTTCTGCTGCTGATGAGGGTGTTGTGCAGGGTTTAAACCCCAATATCAAGATGGAGTTCACCCAGAAGATCACCGAGGGGTGTTCTCATTGTTTGGCTTCTATTAAGTTGATGAATTAAAAAATTAATCAGGGAAATATGAGGATTTGAGAAAAATGAAAACTATTGTGGTGGGTAGTGGTGCTGGAGGGGCAACTGTAGCTCGAGAATTGCAATCAAGAGGTTTTGATGTTTTAATACTGGAGGCCGGGCCTCCTTTCAAACCATTCACCCGACATATATCCTGGGCAGAGCCACTGCGCCGTTTCGGACTCCTGGGAGGAGAAGGTACCTTCAAACATTTCTTCCCCTCCATGGACATACAGCGCTCTTCCCGGGAACTGATACTGGTGAGGGGCCTTACAACAGGAGGGTCAACTGTCTTATCCTGTGGTAACCTGGTGAGAGCAGATCAGGGATTGGAAGAGATTGGTCTGGATTTAACCCCGGAATACGATGAACTGGAGGGTGAGTTAAATCCCACTATCATTCCCCCGGGTACTTGGAGGCCAGTGACCCAGGATATGTTCCAGTCTGCGGAAAATCTGGGTTTAAATCCGAAACCCACCCCTAAAGTTGTTAATAAGGATAAATGCAATTATTGTGGTCTTTGTGAGCTTGGATGTTCCCGTGGAGCGCGTTGGGATTCACGGAAGTTCCTTAATGAAGCTGTGCGGAATGGGGCCATCCTTAAGAGCAGGTCTCCAGTGGAAAAGGTTATCATCGAAAAGGGAAGGGTAACTGGTGTTGTAACCCGGGACAGTAAACAATACCATGCAGATGTGGTGGTTCTATCGGCAGGAGGTATTGGAACTGCTCAGATACTCAAAAACTCCGGTTTAAAGGCCGAGGATCATTTGTGGGTAGACATCGTCTTAACCCTGGGAGGAGTCTTACCTGGTGCCCGGCAACTGGAAGAACCACCCATGGCCTGGTACACCCAGCAGGAAGATTACATTCTATCCCCTTACCCCGATATCCTCTCTCATTACTTCCACAAACCCTGGAGGAAAGTTCCCATCCAGGATCGGGTTGGATTGATGGTTAAACTGGCCGATGTTGAAGAAGGCGCGGTTTATGAGGATGGAAGGGTTGACAAATCCTTGACTGACCATGACCAGCAGAGATTGGATAGGGCCATCAGCCAGGCCCAGGAAGTTATGGAAGGAGCTGGAATTTCCGGACCCTTTGTTAGAGGTGTTCCTAATGGAGGGCATCTGGGGGGAACAGTTCCCCTTAAAAAGGAGGATGTGCCTGATATGAAACCTTCATGGCTCCCAGATGGACTGTGGGTGGCTGATCTTTCCCTGGCACCACATTCCCAGGGATTGCCCACCATATTACTCACCGCGGCCCTGGCACTGAGGGTGGCCAGGAATATCCATAGAAACTTTGATGATAGAATTTAATGATATAAAAACAAATAGATTAGTATGAAAGAAATTTACACTGAAATCGAGATCAATGCTCCGGCTGGGGCAGTGTGGAGTATACTGACTGATTTCAACCGATTCCCCCAGTGGAATCCATTTATGAAACGAATTTCCGGAAACCTCCAGGAGGGATCAAAGCTCGAAATCTTTATAAACCCCCCAAATTCCAGTGAAATGACCATTAAACCAGAAATCCTGGAGTATGAACCTGGTAAAAAATTAAGATGGCTAGGGGTGCTCGGAGTACGGAAACTCTTTGATGGAGAACACAGCTGGACCACCGAAAAAATAAATGAAGATAAAACCTTATTTATCCAGAAAGAAATCTTTACCGGACTGTTAGTTCCACTGGGATCCGGTCTGCTTAAAAACACAGCCACTGGTTTTGAAATGATGAACCAGGCCCTGAAAGAAGAAACTGAAAAAGAGCAGTAGAATTGTGAGATAGTGAAGGTTAGTTCATTAGTATATTTTCTAAAAAAACCCTTAATGATTTTATAATAAAAAAAATAAAAAAATGGTTTTGAAGGTTGAAAATGAATAGTTAGGAGGAGTTCTAAATTATAAAACTCCTCCAGCACCACCCATATTCTTCCCAGTTATGGCACTAATGGTTATTTCACCTATACTGGTTCCATTACTTATTACCGGTACTGTGTATACCAGTTGTCCCTCTATTTCACTGAGCTGTGGTGTTCCTACCTGGGCACCTGTTTCTTTAACGAATTTCGCGGCTATCTCTTGGGCTCCTTCCGGAGATATGGTGACATTGGTCCGGTTGTTTTCGGGTATTTTCTGGTTCTCCTGGTCTTCACTGTTGTTCTCTGGTATTCCCGCGGCAAAGAGTGCCAAGGCCACCACGGTTAACACGGTTAACATCACCGCCAATAAAACCAGGAGCCTTGTTGATTTTTTAATCATTTTATCTCCGGGTTTTAGAAGGGTAGGCTGGTGTAGTAACCTTTAAAGGTGTAGGTTGCCGTGTTCCAGTTGTTGATAACTCCCAGCTGATTTCTAGAACTGGTGGCATCTGCAACTAGCCACTGTCCGTCAACATAAAGAATTGCCCAGACATGCCCGTACCAGCTACCACTACTGAAGTGACAGTAACCATGGACGTATCTGGCAGGTATTCCTGCTGCTCTTTCCAGAGCTATTAATAAGTGAGCAGTGTCCACACAGTTACCCCCACCAGAGTTTAAAGTACCTACAGCACCTTTCACCGTGTTGTAGTAAAACTCATAGCCAATGTTGTCTCTAACCCAGTTAAAGATCAACACTGCTTTTTGGTAAGGGGTGGATGCTCCGGCAGTTATCCTATTGGCCAGGGCAATGATGGCTGCATTATCCGCTTGGCAGTTGGCAGTAGCTGCCAGGTACTGTTCAAATCCAGCAGGTAGTTTATAAACTACCATTGCCCATGATTTGATTCCAGTTACCGAAGATGGCAGCTGTTGATTGCTGTTGTAGTAATCCAGTAGGCGACTGTAGGTGTAAATGAGATTGTAGAATCCCATTTGACCCAGACTAGTCGAGGCATAGGTCGGTGAAATCTGGTTGGTTTCCAGGTATGTTTTTATACTCTGAGCTACTTGCACCAGTTCGGTGAGTCCCATGCTACCCGAAGATGTTTGATCACTGTTGGCAGAAACACTGGCCTTTTGCAGGTAAGTGACGGAGTTGTCTTTGTTGTTAATTTTCACTGTAGCCGTGGTTAATAGGTACAGGAATTGGGCCCTATTAATTACTACTCCACTTATGGTGATGTATTCCGGCATGAAACCGTTTCCATCCACAAAAGCCCGTACCTCGGCGGCCACTTTACTGATTTCCTTGTTGGTGAAGTAGTCGTCGTAGATGGGTATGTTCTGGGTGGTCCATCCCTTTAGTATTATGGTAGCCGGCAGGGTCTTGTGCAGGTTGTACTGCTGAAGCACCCGGCTGTACATGTAGATAAGGGATTTGAAACTCACTGTTCCCAGAGAAACCGTCATACTGCTTGGTCCTTCCTTATTCTGTTCAATATAACTTTTAATATATTGAGCTAACTGTACATAACTACTTTTGCTTAAATTACCAGAATTTAATGCGTCATTAACTGTTGTAGAAGGTAAGACTGCGTTTACTGGATAAACAGAACCTGAACTGGAACTATTGATCAAGATGGTGGCTGCAGCCAGTAGATGCAGGAATTGGGTCTGGTTGAGGGCTACTCCCCCCACGGTTATCCATTCCGGCATGTAACCGTTTCCATCCACAAAATTTTTGACATCAACAGCTGCACTGGTTATTTCGGCAACTGTGAAACTTGTTTTATCAGTTATAGGTATGTTTGCTGTTTTCCAGGGTTTCACGTTAATTACAATAGGCAAATCCTGATTTACACTGTTAAGGTTGAGTATTCTGCAGTACATGTACAGTAAGGACTGATAACTCATGGTTCCCAGAGATGTGGAAACCGAACTTGGTGCTTTTTGATTGGATTCAATGTAGTTTTTGATGGTATTGGCGAGAGTTAAGTATTCACTGGAAAGTAAACTACCCCCAGTTACGGTTTCACTGGAAGTTCCAGGTACGCTGGCACTTATAAGACTTATCAACGAGGTATCACCGCTGTTGATGTGCAAAGTTGCGGTGGCAATTAAGTACAGGAACTGCGACTGGTTAACCATCACTCCATTGACGGTAATGTACTCGGGTAAGTACTTGTTTCCCTCCACAAATCTCTTAACATCATTGGCCGCTTTAGTGATTTGTTCTACAGTGAAGAACTCATCCATAATGGGCATGTTTGTGGTAGACCAGGAGCGAATGGTAACTAATGCCGGAAGTTTGTTGCTATCTTCCTTGTAATTACTTAGCACACGGGAGTACAGGTAGAGTAAAGACTCAAATTTCACATTCCCTAGACTGGTGCTGATGGTTGCCGGGGCCTGACCATTACCCACTATGTAAGTTTGAATGGTCTGTGCCAGAGCTAAATACTCGGTTTTATTAAAAGTCCCGGGAGTAACCGTTTCTGTGCCACTTCCAGGTTGTTTAACATTAACCAGAGTCAGTGCACTGGTATCACCGTTACCAATCTTCAGCAAAGCCTCAGTTAACAACTCTAAGAAAGTAGCCTGATTAACCACAATCCCGTTAACCGTAATGAACTCCGGCAAGTACTTGTAGTAATTAACAAAATTCCGAACCTCAACCGCAGTATTAACCACATCCTGAGTCGTAATGGATGTTTTACTGGTATCCGTTATGGGAATAGAACTCCAGGGCCGCACAGCCATAAATGTAGCTAACACACCATTACTCGCATACATACTCAGTGCACGAGAGTAAAGATATAAAAGCGACTCGAACTTCATATCACCAAAAACAGTACTCATACTAGCAGGAGCCTTCTGATTGGTGGTAAAATAGGTCTGAATATCCTGAGCCAAAGCTAAATACTCCGTATTAGTAAAAGTTCCAGGAGTAACAGTTTCAGCACCAGATACAGGTTGTTTAACGTTAAGTAAAGTTAACGCAGTAGTATCACCGTTACCAATCTTCAGCAAAGCCTCAGTTAACAACTCTAAGAAAGTAGCCTGATTAACCACAATCCCGTTAACCGTAATGAACTCCGGCAAGTACTTGTAGTAATTAACAAAATTCCGAACCTCAACCGCAGTATTAACCACATCCTGAGTCGTAATGGAATTTTTGGTAGTGTCAGTTATGGGAAAGGTACCCCAAGGTCGGACTGCCAAGAAGGTGGGCAACACATTAGTGCTTTCATACAAACTTAATCCACGACTGTAAAGGTAGATTAAAGAATCGAATCCAATATTACCAAAACTGGTACTGATGGTAGCTGGTGCTTTCTGATTATTGTTGATGTAGGTTTGAATGGTCTGAGCCAAAGCCAGATATTCGGCCTTGGTGAATGTTCCTGGAGTTACTGTTTCCGTTCCTGATCCTGGTAGTTGGACGTTGATTAAATCTATCAATGTACTGTCGCTGTTATTGATTTTTATAGTAGTTGTTGCTAACAATTGTAGGAATGTAGCTTGATTTACCAGTGTTCCGTTGATGTTTATGTATTCTGGGAGGTATTTGTTCCCTTCTAGAAATCTTTTAACATCATTGGCTGCATTGATTATCTCCTGGATGGTGAAACTGAC
>ENA-UOOE01001925-UOOE01001925.1-fermentation-metagenome-genome-assembly--contig:-NODE-1925-length-16093-cov-4.237748_pt1:0-2500 | contig 16093 bp, 20 predicted proteins | sample MGYA00245776_ERZ724021 | MGnify/ENA primary metagenome ERZ724021 (study PRJEB28704, sample SAMN03018321) | fermentation metagenome | biome: anthropogenic terrestrial biome; feature: soil... | reverse complement strand
CCTGCATCTATGGATGCCTGGATAAGCATCAATTTACTCTGGAAGGCATTTAACGGGGGAACACCAGCCATGGCAAATCCGCCCAGCAGGACCAGAAGGGCCACTCCAGGGTTTCTAACCATTAAACCACCTAGTTTGCGGGTGTCACTGATTCCGGTCTGATACAATACCACTCCAAAACCAATGAAGAGCAGTGCAGTTATCATCACTTCATTCACTGCCTGGAAGAGTCCAGCAGTTATTCCGAAGGCTGTGCCCAGGCCCAAACCTATTCCAATGTATCCCAACTCTCCCACAGCCAGGAATCCAATCATCCGTTTGATATCGGTCTGAACAATGGCCATGGTTATGCCCAGGATCATGGCCAGCAGGGAAACTCCCAGAATTACCCACTGTGATAGGGGCAGGAAGGAGAATATCCTGAGGATCACAATTCCCAGAGCAATGAAGGTGAACACGGAAAATGCCTGGATCATGGCGGATCCACTGGGTAGTGCCTTGCTGTAAATTGCGGATTTAATGGTGTGGAATGGGGGTAATCCTGATCCGTAAAGCCATCCAAAGACTATCAGTCCACAGGCCATTAGAAGCACCGGGTTCTGGGGATCAACCATTCCTGTTTTAAGGGAGTAAATAATGTCGGTAATGTTCACGTTACCCGTGACTCCCAGTAGGAGAGCTATTCCCAGTAACAGTAAGGGAGCAGCTACACTTCCCAGTATCATGTATTTCAGGGCAGTTTCATAGTTGCCCTTGATGTTGGATACCAGGACTATGCCTACTGTGGCCAGGGCAGCGATCTCAAAGAAAACATATAGGTTGAATATGTCGTCGGTTAAGAGTATGGCAGTCATGGCGGCTATTCCCATGAACAGCATGTAGGCGTAAACTCCGGAAGGTCGGCGGGTTTCATAGACTGAGGTGAAAAGGGCCAGAAGTCCCACCAGACCCAGGATGAATACAAACAGTTGTTGTGCGCTCTGGAAGGAGTAAGTGATGGCAGGGTGGAAGGTGGACAGTACTCCACCCGTTATAAAGGAAGGTAAATTACTGGAAAGAGTGGGATTCTGCAGTAGAGGTTCATAACCCCCAAAATAATGGAATCCATAGTTAGCCAGTAAGGGTAAAGCAGGTAAAGCTAAAGCTAAAATAATGGTCACGGCCTTAATGGCCCGATCCTTCTTATGGAGCAGGTTTAAAAACAGTGCACACAATATGGGAACTATAACCATTAAGGGTATGAGGAGGTTCAAAGAATCCCCCCTGTACTGGTGCAATCTTTGTAGACTGTTTTGCTGGAATTGTGATGTGACATTTGATTACTCTCCCAAAACCTTTGCTGCACTTAAAGATCCCTTCTTTTTGTAGAGAACTATGATTATTCCCAGCATCACGGCCATGGTACTGGCCCCAATAACAATACTGGTTAATACCAGAGCGAAAGGAAGGGGATAAGCTGCGTTTTGCGCGAACCAATCTGCGGCCATACCCGGCAGGTAAATGTAGACTATTCCTCCCGGTTTGTAACCCATGGCAATTAAAAACAGGTTGGCTCCGTCTCCAATGAAGGCTAAACCTATAATCTTTTTTATTAAGTTATCCAGGAATGCCGTGGCAAAAATTCCAATTACAATCAGTGCCACTGCGGTAAGTAGTGATCCGAGTTGTACGTCCATGATCATATTATTCCTCCACCCTGCGTGTTTTGTAGACTGCTAGTGCAAAGAATACCGGGACAATGGCTGATCCCACAATGGCCTGGGTAAGGGCCACGTCCGGGGCCAGGAGGGACTGGTAAAGGAAAGCTATGGCCGCCCCGGGAATTCCGGTTAAAATGGCTGCTTTAAGGAGATCCCTTTGCATAAGAACCAGGATTGCCCCTAAAATTGTTATAATCATCAATACATATTCAATCATTGTTTATCCTCCCCATAGAAGAATCCATTGGCTATGGCGTGGGATGCAAATGGAGCTAGTATGAAGTAAGCACCAGCCAGTAGAGGTGCTCCCATAATCAGGAGGGCCAGTATACAGGCCATGTCCGCCACTCCCAGAATATGAATTCTACCATATAATACCCGTGGAAGGTCATCCTTAAATCTTAAAATCCCTAAAGCTGCCAGCAGGACAAAAACCGCCGCTGCCAATAGTAAAACCGCTTGTATAAGGGTAAATATATCATCCATGGTTGTACCCCCTTAAAACCCGGGCAAAGGCAATGGTTCCCACTGGACCCAGGAGCACCAGGGCCGTGGCAATGTCTTTACAGAAAGCTATTCCATAGATATTCTGCACTATAACCAGGATGGTGGCCACGGCAATGCTCAGTCCACTCACACCCACCAGACCCATTCCTATATTTTTACGGGAGGCTATGCGCACCGATGCAAGGGCGTATATGGCTAAAGCAGCCATTAAAATGTATTCTGATAATGTTAATATATCCATTCTAACATCCTCATTCTAACATACCTTTAATATACGGTTCAAAAGGAATAAC
>ENA-UOOE01001924-UOOE01001924.1-fermentation-metagenome-genome-assembly--contig:-NODE-1924-length-16094-cov-58.589251_pt1 | contig 16094 bp, 9 predicted proteins | sample MGYA00245776_ERZ724021 | MGnify/ENA primary metagenome ERZ724021 (study PRJEB28704, sample SAMN03018321) | fermentation metagenome | biome: anthropogenic terrestrial biome; feature: soil; material... | reverse complement strand
TTCTACTTGCGAGAATGACACTTTCAATCGGCATTTAGATCGACACCGCTCTTTTTTCGTCAGGAGAAAGAGCGGTGTCCTTCACCAAAGATTCGAAATTGGTAATGATCGCGCCTCCTCTCCCCTTAGTCTCTTCGCCCCAAACATCCAGATTTACGCCCGGAACTTTTCTCAGCATAATGCAATATTAACATGTCTTGGTTAATATTGATAATGAACTGGCATCCTCTGAGAGACCTTCTCGACAAAATAGCGAAAGGTTTTTTCAGGATCAACGCCAATTTTATATACGACACTTTTGAGGGAGGTTAATCTTTGAAAACGAAGATTACTGCTATTCCAATGATCGCAGTTTTGCTGCTGGCTTTTCTCGCTGCGGGGTTCACTGCCAAAGCCGATGCGCGTTTTATTGGAATTGATGAGATTCGCCCTGGCATGCGGGGGAAAGCGTTGACCGTCCTGGAGGGCACCAAAATTGAATCCTTTGGGGTTGAGATTCTCGGCCTGACTACAGGAACCGGTAGGGTGGGCTCACTCATCCTGATTCGCACTTATGGTCCTGCTTTGAGAGAATCAGGAGGGATTGCATCCGGGATGAGCGGCAGCCCCGTTTTCATCGGCAACCGCCTGTTAGGTGCCATTAGCTATACTTTTGCCAATGCCGATCCCAGTTATGGCCTTGTAACTCCGATCGCTGATATGCTAGCGCTTTGGGATTATCAAGACGATTATATGGATGATAAAGTGGCGCTGGCGGAGTTCGCTGGCGGTCAGTCCGTTAGCATTGCGGGACAAAGCTATCGGGGCATCTCATTCGGGTATGGCCAGGCCCAGGCTAACGCCCGGACGCAAGCCCCTGGTCAAGAATTAACAGCTCTGGGCATCAGTTACGGAATCCTAAAGGCGATCCCGGTCACAGCACCGGTTTATTTAAGCGGCTTTGGTCAGCGTACCGGCTCAGCCATCAAGAGCTTTTTGGGTGAGAAGGGTGTGTCCGCCGCTGCGTCAGCAACGACACCGGTTTTAAATTCCTCAACCGAGATAATAGCTTCATTTGAGCCTGGCAGTGCGATCGGTCTGCAGTTGATGATCGGTGATTTAGGTATTTCCTCAATTGGCACGCTGACTTGGATGGAAAACGGGCGTTTTGTTGCCTTTGGGCATCCGGTGTTGAGCAAAGGCAATGTTGCCCTGTTGGCTACCGGAGCGAAAGTGTTTCGTACGATCTCCAGTTCGGCCGTTCCATCCAAACTGGCAATCAACACTCAACCTGTCGGTATTATCACCCAGGACCGCTCCGCTGGCTTGGCGGGTCGTTTTGGACAGTTGCCGGCCATGCTACCGGTGGAAGTACAAGTAACTGATCAAGACACCGGTAATAAGGTGGTCTTGAAAAGCAGCGTCATTCTTGATTCTGATCTGACGCCTACTTTGGCGGCGATGGCTGTCATTGAGGGCTTGGATCGGGCGCTTGATCGAGTCGGGGCAGGTTCTGCACGGATCGATTTTGAAGTGCTCACCGCTGGAGCCCGGGCAGATTTACGACGCCAAAATCTTTTCTATCATCGGGCTGACGTTGCTGGGGTAGCGATCATGGATCTACTGGGATACATCAATTTTCTCCTCCAGAATAGTTTCGAAGAAGTACTCCCGCTGGCCGTTAATGTATCAGCGGTGGTCTGCGATGACAACCTCAGCGCAGTCATTGCCGATGCCTATGTTGCCCAGGATACTGTGTTGCCAGGTGCAGAGGTTGATTTGTCGGTGCTGTTACGGCCGTATCGGGGGAGCCTGACCAAAATCACCATTCCAATTAAAATACCGGAAAACGCCCTGCCGGGCCGACTGGACCTGTTCATCAGCGGTGGAGCCTTATGGTCTGAGGATGAATCCGAAGAAGACGGCATATTGGTTAGTGGGGCGGTCAATTTTGCAGAGGCTTATCATGAATGGGCTATCAAGCCAGCCAATATGCACATCATTGTGCAGTATACCCCGGACCTCATTGGCGAGGCTGAAATTGGGGATGTGCAGGCGGACGACGTCGCGAATTCTGATCTGCAGCCGCGGCGCCTCCTGACAGAAACCAGCTGGTTTGTGCAGGGTAGCCGCTTAGTTTCTCTTGAGGTAGCAGATCCCGCTGTTGAATAAAAAAGCCACCAGTGTACTAATTTGCACCATTTGGTGTTTAACTGCATCTATGTTATTAGGGGGATCAGATACCTATAAAAAGCGCCTCCCATAGTACAGGGAAGACCTCGTCAAACGTCGAAATAATGGCAGGTCGAAATAATCGCAGCAGGAATTCACACGCTATTTCAGCGGGAGGAAGCATTGTGCAGCCAGCAAATGTCAAACACAACAAGTTTATAATTGTCATCGCAGTTTTGCTGGTGGCGTTTCTTTTGCTGCAAGGCGCAATTCTGGTTATCACGCGGGTGCCTTTCGGTGACATCATTACTGATAAAGTAGTCGGTCTGTTGCAGGATTCTGTCAATGGGCAGGTCAGGCTGGATCGGGTTTATACATCCTTGTTTAATAAGGTTGTAGCAGAGCAGCTGACGATCAGTCAAGACGGCAGTACAGTACTCGGTGCCAAAAAGATTGTCATTCATTATAGCTTGTGGAGATTTGTCACAAAAGGATTTGACTTGCTGGCGGCTATATCGCGCATCGAATTGGAGACGCCTGTGATTGCTGCCAGTTTATTGGAAGACGGGAGGTTGAACCTGTCCGACCTATTTCTCGTCAATGATCCGGACAATCCGATCCCAGAGCTATCCTTAAAGGCCATGGTAACATTCCGGAATGCGCAGCTTTCCTTGGCCGGATTGCCCAAAGGCTTAAGCGGGAAGGCCACCAAAACCAGTGGGTTCATCTCTTTTCAGCAATACCCGCGGTTGCAGATGTATGTAACAGGCTTTCTGAACGAGCCAGTGCCAAGCAGTTTCTATGCTGATGGCTTCATCAATATCGAGACGACCCAGATTTCCGGGCTTTTGGAAATGTCGGATGCCAAAGCAGAAGACTTGGTGCAGACCGGATTGATTCCGGAAGAGTACCGTAATATTACCGGGGCGGTTAGCGCGTCGGCCGCCGGGAGCTATTCTGGCGGAACGCTAGCCATAAATGAGGCGCGTCTTACCTTTAAAGACGGTACATTCGCACATGGCTTCCTGCCCCGCAAACTGGAAGCTGTAACATTAGAGGCCTCCTACGACGGTGAAAACATTAAAGTACGACAAGGTTCGGCGCGCAGTGGCGCTACGCAGCTGGAATTGCTTGGCGCAGTTAATGTTGCCGATTTACAGAATCCATTGTTGCAGGATTTAACGCTAAAAGCCTCCAATGTTACATGGCATGAATGGTCGCACCTGCTGCCTTTGGAAGACTGGGAACTGGATGGACTGATAACAGCTGAAATAACTGCTTCTGGGCCTTTGACAGCTCCGTCGCTCAGAGGCTATGCTGCTATTGAGAATGGGTTAGTGCGTAATTTGCCGCTGGACATTACTCTCAGCGATATTACTGCCAATGTTATTTTGGCAGATGATACAATCGGAATTCGCAAATTGCAGGGCGTCTGGCAAGAAACGGCTTTCTCTGTAGAAGGGAAGGCCGGCAATTGGGAGGAGCCCTGGTTGGATCTGCGCGTAAGCGGAACAGAATTGGATTTGCAGAAGATCGCCGCCTTTATACCAGAGGCTGCCAGTTATCAGATCCAGGGGAAATCCCGTATTACAGCTCTGGTCAGCGGAACAGCTTCAGATCCTGAAATCAATGTGGAAGCCGTTGTTCCGAAAGGCTCTGTCATGGGCGAACCCTTCCGGGATATGGAGTTACTGGCGCAATATATTGACAAGCGGGTGGATCTTGAATTGGCGGCCGCAGCAATTGATGGCCGGATTACCGGCTGGGGCTCCTGGTGGCCGTTTTCCTCAGATAGCCTTGATCTGGTGGGAGAATTGCAGCTAGAAGGGATTGACGCTGTCCGGGCTGCTCAATTCATTGCTCCGGAGCAGCCGTTATCTGACGGCCAACTGGCAGGCAACTTCGTGATCAAAATGGGCGGCACTGCTGAGCCAAGAATTTATGGGACGGCGTCACTGCTGGATGCGGTGGTTGCCGGTTATCATCTTGGGCCGGTGGAACTGGCATTCAACTATACAGACGCCATTCTCAATTTGGAGTCATTGCTGATTAGCTACGGAGATGGGCTTATTGGTGCCGCAGGACAAATGGACGCGGACGGCAACTTGAGGTTGCAGGGATCTGGAGGGCAGATTGTGCTCGACAGCATTTTGGCCAGCATCGGCGTTCCTGCCACTGGCATAGCGGAGTTTAAATTCGAGCTGGGCGGGACGCTGCAATCCCCGGCAATTACCGGTGACTTTACCATCAGCCAGGCGGCTTTCAATCAATACCGACTGGGAACACTGGAAGCAGTCGTCAGTCTCGAAGGCACAAAATTGACTATTAAGGACAGCTCTCTGGTGCATCCGCAGCATCAGGCTGTTATTGCCGGCGTCTATGACCTGCAATCTAATCTGGTGCAGGCCACGCTGCGGGCCGAAGGCCTGCAATTGGAACAAGCCAAGCAGGCTTTTGCACCAGGGGGACTGAATATGGCTGGTACAGCTGGCATCTACGCCAAAGCGAGTGGCCCGATTGATCAGCTGTTTATCGAAGCAAATGTCACTGCGCAGTCTGTACGAATCGACACTGAGATATTTGACAATCTGGATGTGAATGCTTCCTGGGATGGGCAGCGTATCCTGATCAGTAATGGCGTGATTCAAAAGGGTTCAGGCACCGCCAAGATTTCTGGCGCTTACACCTCGGACGGGAATATTGATGGTTTGATTGGAATCAGCGGTCTGGATTTATCAGAACTGGAGATCCTGCGGCGTTCCGGCATTGACTTGCAGGGTCAGGCGGGGTTGGAAGGACGTGTTTCCGGGACGATCGCGCAGCCGGTCTTTAGAGGCACTTTGGCCGGAGAAAGCATTGTCTTTAGCAGTGTCCCATTAGGATCTGTCAAGGGTGCCGTTGCTTGGGAAAATAACCGTTTGGAATTTGAAGATTTAATGTTTGCGAAGGGCGAGCAGAATATCAAGGCTTTTGGATGGATTATGCCAGGAGCTGACGCCAGCATTGATCTGCAGTTGCGTAGCGAGCGCTCGGAATTAGCGGATGTGCTCAAGCTTGTTGGCGTAGAACCGAACTTTTCCGTCCGGGGGTTGCTTACAGGCAGTTTACAGCTACGCGGTCCGTTGACGCAGATGGAGGGGTCATTGGTAGCCAAAGTCGACCGCGGACGTGTGGCAAACGCGGAACTGGATGCCAGTACTGAGGTTGGGTTTACCATTGAAACCGGTGCCGATGGTGCTATCATGCTCTCGACTCTGGAATTGAGAAAAATGCATATGTGGCAGCAAAAAGGTGAACTGACGGCCACCGGAAGCTACAACACAGCTAATGGCACCAATTTGTCAATTGCGGCGCATAGTTTTGATATTTTTCCCGTGATGGCGCTACTTGATTTTGAAGAGAATCTGACCGGAACTGGTGACGTGCAGCTCAATTTATCCGGTTATCCGAAGAATCCCAGACTGACCGGGGAATTAATGCTCACAGACGGGAAGCTGATCGGCATCGATTTCGATCGTCTGCAGGGAAATGCCAGGGCCGATGCTATGGCGCTGCATTTTGCCGGTGTGCGTCTGGAGCGCAACGGCGATATGCTGTTCGGAGAGGGTACGATTCCTCTGACCAGTTCTATCAGAGAGTCGCTCATGATTCCGGAACCGGATACTAATGAAAACATGCTGCTCAGTCTCGACATTTCCTCGGATTCAATGGCGATTGATTGGCTGCCAGTCGTGGTTTATAAGGATCTAAAGATGAATAGCGGTAGAATGTCTGCCAAACTGCATCTGGGCGGTACTTTTGAAAGGCTCGATATGCAGGGCACTTTTCAGATTAAGGATGGCGGATTTGAGATCCCGGGACTGTTAATTCCGTTTACAGCCGCCGAAGGGAAAGGCCGTTTTGTCGGAGACCGCATTGTTTTCGACGAATTCTGTGCACAATATGGGACTGGAAATTTGCAGGCCGGCGGCAGTATCACAATGGCATCCTTTTTGGTGGAGCGTCTCGATTTGTGGGTTAAAACCGACCGTCTGCTGTATGCCAGTCCGTCATTTACGGGCATCCTTAGCGGCAACGCCTATTACCGGGGACCGGTTGAGGCAATGGTTCTTGGTGGGGATGTAAAGGTGTCAGACGCACGTCTGTCCTATGTGCCTGCTGAGCCGAACCCCGCAGATGCCGCAGAAAAGACGGCGTCCACCGGAGAACCTGTGCCACCTGTACCACCAACCGGATTGGACTTTAAGGTTCAAATTGGTTCCGATGTGCGCATCAAGCAGGCGATGACGGTGCTTGATATCGATGTTCCGGTGGAAGGTTCGCTTACGGTACGTGGTACAATGGAAGAGCCAAAGCTGACCGGGCAGATTACGGCGGACCGTGGGACAGTCGTCGCCTACCGTAATGCTTTTCAGGTGTTGGAGGCCCGCGCCGAATTCACTGAACAGCGTGGCTATATCCCCTACATCCGGGTACTGGCCCGCAAACCGGCCGAGCAGGCAGTGGTTTTCCTCCGGGCGGAAGGAGAAGCCGGGCCTAATTTGCGGATTCAGTTTGAATCCACCCCGCAAATGTCCACCGAAGAAATTTTCGCACTGCTGGATCTGCCCGAAATGCTGAGAGGCAATGGTTTGATGATGCAGGATATTCTTGACGAAGGTATCTACGTAGTCGGGAAAGCCACCATTGACACCTTGACGCGTAGTCTGGCGGAATTTCTGCATGTGGATGAATTCTCTCTGGTACCACGGGGCAGTTCTCTGTTCAGAGATGGCGTAGAACTGCGGGTGGGAAAATTCGTAACCCCGAATCTGTATCTACAGTACACCAGTTTCTACGAAGATGGCTTTATTCATAAAATCGGGCTCGATTATTATTTGTCACCATTATCGGTTCTGAACCTGGCGTATTCCACTACCGGCGACTTCAGTTTCGGTTTTTCGATCCGCATGAGGTTCTGACGCACGCGATCCCGACGTGGGCATGGGAACCTCGTTTGCTGGAATTCGTTTATAGGTTTATCGATCTATGTGTGTATATCTGAAAGGGGTGATGCATTCCGGACAAGCCTTTACCAATGAATAGCGAGAAGGCTGGCCGGTCTTACTAAGCTTTGATCCGATAGTAAAGGGAGGGACAGAAGTGAAAGCAAATTACCGACTCCTCATCATAGCATGCATTGCACTTATAGCCGGAGGCGTGTTGACATATACGGCAGTTCCGGCTTATGCCGCGGACCCTCTGACGGTTGCGGTCATTGATGTTGCCGGCAACGTTCTCGTACCCACCGAAACTGTTTTGAAAGTGATCCGCCAGACGCAGGTTGGTGAACCTGTGGATCCGAGAAAAATAGAGGCCGATATCAAGGCAATCTTTGATTTGGGTTATTTTATCAATGTTGACTGGCAGATGGATAAAGTCATTGGCGGTGTAAAAGTGACTTTTGTAGTCATTGAGAATCCGCCGCTCAAAGAGATTAAAGCCGAGGGCCTGACTAAAGTCGAGCCACAGGAGCTAGCCGATCAGTGGACGATCAAACCCGGCGAAGTCATTAATATGAACGCGCTCCTGAAGGGCCTTGAGAACGTGATCAAATACTGCCAGGAGAAAGGCTATCTGGTACAGCCCGATCTTACCAAATCGGCGATTACTCCGGACGGCGTGGTCACATTTTATTTTACCGAGATGAAGCTGGCCGGGATTAAAATTAGTGGTCTCGAAAAGACCAAGGAGTCTGTGGTGCGCCACAAGCTCACCGCGGTCGAAGGGGAAATTATTGACCTTAAAGAGTTTAATGAAGACCTGCAGGAGCTTTATCGGATGGGGCTCTTTGATGACATTATTCCTACCATTGAACCAGGTCCCAATCCCGACGACTTATATCTGGCGGTCGCCTTCAAAGAGCGCAAAACCATGGAACTCGGTTTCAGCGTCAGTTACATGAAGGGGCCCGGACTGGGCGGCGGTTTGCAGTTTACGGAATCGAACCTGTTTGGACTGGCGCATTCTTTTAATACTTCGCTTTCTTTAAACAAGGAGTCCACTACTTTTGAACTTTCGTATTTTCTCCCATGGATTGGGCCGTATGACTTTTCTGCGGGGTTCGATGTTTACTCGCGGTCGGATTCGAAACTTTTCACGGAAGAAGCTCCGGATATCCTGTTTAACCGACGCACTAATGGCGGAACAATTACCTTTGGATTCCCACTGTTTGCCGACATCGACGGTTCAGTGAAATTCAAAGTTGAACAACTGCATGACTTGCCAATCGAAGATTTGACAAATACGATTCCATCGCTGACCACTACCAATAACCGTACGCTTACCTTTCAGCTGACTCGTAATAAGCTGAACTATGGCAGCGGCGGACTTGTTAATGGAGGCAATTTGTCAATGTTCAGCCTGGAGCGTGCCGGAGGTAAGGTTCTGGGCGGTGATACCAACTTCTATAAGATGCGGGGAGAAACCAGACAGTTCTTCTCACTGGCACCGAAACATGTCCTCGGTTTCCGCCTGGCAGGGGGTTATCTGACCGGTTCGAGTGTCAGTTCGTCAGAGATGTTTCTATTAGGCGGTTCTGAGACGCTCAGAGGTTATGATTTCCGCAATTCTTCCGGCGACAGATTTGCGCTATTCAATACCGAGTACCGTTACCAGCTCAATAACTATCTGGAAGGTGTCATGTTCCTTGACTTGGGGGATGCCTGGACACCGACAAACGCGGATAATCAGTTTGATCTGAAGGTCGGATACGGTATTGGAATGCGCGTCAATGTGCCAATGCTTGGGCAACTCCGGTTTGACTTTGGGTTTAGTCCGGGAGAAGGCCCCAAATTCTATTTCAGTTTTGGAGAAATGTTTTAATAGTAGTTTTTAACACGTCAAGTTTGCGATTGCATGGAGTGTTAAAAATCTACTTCCAAAAGCATTGTTTTTAACACGTCAAGTTTGCGATTGCATGGAGTGTTAAAAATCTACTTCCAAAAGCATTGTTTTTAACACGTCAAGTTTGCGATTGCATGGAGTGTTAAAAATCTACTTCCTTAGTTTAGTGGTATGTAATATAGGCGAAAGCGAGTGTGGATTGATTGAAAAAGCTCGAACGTTTTCTTGGATTTGGTATGGTCTTAGCTATTATGATCACGCTCTCGATCGGTGTTTTCACGCTGACGACCCGGGCGCAAAGCAATACCGCTGCTCCGGTTGGCACCGTAATAGGGTTTGTTGATGATCAGAAGCTTGATGTCACTTACCCTGATATCGTCAAAGCCAAAGAACAGATTAAGGGCTTTGAGGAAGAAGTTAATCTGGCCTACGCGGAGTTCAATGCCCGCGTAAAATCTATCCAGGCTTCTATTCAACGGCAGTTTGAAGAAAAAACTAAAGGTCTTTCCGAAGAAGAAAAGCAGAAATATCTGCCGATCTATGAGGAAATGTTCAATGCCGAATCATCCAAGCTCAAGAAAGAGCTTGAACTGAAGAGCATGGAGATTGAGACTAAGGCTCAGGAAGTTTGGAAGGCAGCTTATGATAAGGTTAAAGTTACCATTGGCGTAGTGGCCAAAGAGGAAAATGTCGGGTTAGTGCTCAAGAAGGATATTATCTGGTTTGGCGGCGTGGATCTGACCGAGGCCGTCCTGAAGAAAGCCAACGCCAAATAAGAAATCAGAGATGCCCCAAAATGCCCGGGGAGGAGTGAAGCTTGCTGTGAGAAAATTAGCCAAAACCGGTAAATTTTCAACAGGACCGGCAATAATAATATTGCTACTGGCCGTTGCCGCTTTTAGTGTCGGTTTTTCAAGTATGGCCGTGGCAGGAGCTTCAGAATCCCCGGAAGCAAAGCAGCCGATGCTGAAGCTTGAGATTGCCGAAGGGATCAAACTGGCACCGGATTGCGGTTTGTCAGCTTTTCACGCCGGTTTGATCCAGGCTTTTCAGAGCGTTGCCCCCAATGGTAGCGACGCCCAGAAGCGCGAGCGTATTGACAAAGCCTTTCAGCAGCAGATCCAAACACTTGCTACGATGAACAACACCGCCGTTGAACGAGGCAGGGTGATTCTCGACAAACAGCTGTTGGCGATTCGCACTGAACTGGAAGCCGACGCCCAGAATCAGCTTGCTGTTTACGAGCAGTATCTTGACGGGCAGGATGTATACGAGCGCCAGACTTTTGCTTCGGAGCAAAAACTGGCACGGGAACGCTTTCATCGCATTTTGGAAGCGCAATATACGCCATTGTTGTTGAATCTGCAAATGCAGTTATATTCAATCTCACTGACGGAACGTCCGGAAATCAATTCTCAAGTGAATATGATTAATGATGAAATCAAAGGGCTGGTTGCCGATCGGGAAGAAAGGGATCGTCTGGAACTGGAGGTCTTTATTAGTACACAGGCAGTCCGGCGCCATGAACGTCTGGCTGAAAAGCGGCTCAGTCTGGCAGGGTGGGTCGAGGAAGAGTTTAAGCGTCTCTCTGAACTGCTGCAGGACAATTTGGTGCATGAAAATAGTGCCAAGGCGTCGTCAATTGAGGCCGGTATTAGCCGCAGGCTGGAAGAACTTGGAGAATGATGAAGGGAAGGATATGAAAACATGACTAAGTCCGTAAGTTGGGGAGTCGTGGGAGCATTGGCCGTCGCCCTTGTTCTCGGGACGGTGCTGGGGTATTTCCTGAAACCAGCAGCCAGATTAGGCTACATTGATTCCCAGCGGGCATTGACAGAAAGTGAATTAGGGCAGCAGTACATGGCGCAAATTCAGGCTGCCGGAGAGGCCTTAATCCAGGAGTTCGCACAGTTGTCCAATGAGCAAAAAGTGCAGCGGCAGGCGGAATTCACAGCCAGACAATCCCAACTGGAACAAGAGCTTTCGCGGAAATTTCAGTCCAGGCTCAATGAGCTTGCCAAGCAATTAGGCCAAGAGCAAAAGCTGGATGGTATTTTCTGGCATTCTGCCATGGCTTATGGCAGCCATGATCTAACCGATGCAGTAATCAGTGCTTTGACGGCTGAACCAGCTGAGCAAGCTGAATAACCGGCTGTTCTACTAGCTGAATAAATAATGGATTAGGATTGCCCAACTCTGTTGGGCAAATGGCCGGGGAACGCTCCCCGGCCTTTTTATTTCCCATTCTTCGGCTGACGTAATTGAAAGGAAGGCTTAGGCCGGACGTCGAATTGTAACAAAATACAATGCAACCCCAAAATGCAATGCATTCGAAGGGAAGGGAAACCTTTGCGAATTGTCCATCGCTACATTCTGCGTGAACATGTGGAGATGTTTGCCCTTTGTCTCTTAGGCTTTGTAATCATTATGTTGAGTGGGTTTCTCTACGAACTGACCGACTTGATGATTGGTAAGCGGGTTCCTTTTGCAACTGTCATCACAATTGCAGGCTATAAAATGCCGGAGCTGATTACCCAGGTTATTCCGGCCTCCGCATTGTTTGCGACCTTGCTGACGCTAACCCGTCTTGGGCGGGACCGTGAGCTGGACATTATGAGGTTGTGTGGATGGGGCTATACACGCCTGATAATCCCGATTCTGGTAGTAGGGGCCATTTTGAGCGGACTAACCTTTGCGATCAGTGATAATGTTGTCCCGGCAGCTAATCATGCTTACCAAAATATGATCAGGAACCTCATCTTTGAAGACGCCCTACCGTTCATTCAAGAAAACATATTTTTCCGAGGCCCTGAGAATCGCATTTTCTATATCAAGAGCGTCAACAACAAGACCGGCGTGCTGAATGATATCATGATTTTTGAAGTCAGACGTCATCCCTATCCGCAGACCATTATGGCTGAGACCGCTGTGATAAACAGAGAAGAATGGGTTCTGAACAACGGGGTGCGCCACGAATACGACGCGCAAGGCTTTGTCAACAATGAAGTCAGCTTTGACAGGCTGGTTATTGACACCCAGGCGGATTTGTCATCCTTTATCGGAGAGCAAAAGACCACCCGCGAGATGACCCGCAAAGAACTGGCTGAGCAAATTGAGTTATTCAGCAAAACCGGCTTTAACGTGGATGTTTTCAAAGTCGATTATCATCTGAAGGCGGCCGCTCCGGTGGCGGCCTTGGTGTTGGTGGTAATCGGGTGTGCTTTTTCGCTGATGGCTTCCGGCAGTGGGCGCATTCTGGGCCTGGTAGCCAGCGCTTTATTCACATTGTTTTATTATGTGCTTGAATCGGTTTTCCACACGCTTGGGACTCATAGCATCATTAATCCGGTTCTGGCGGCTTGGGGGGCTAATATCACTTTCCTTTCGGTAGCGCCGATCAGTTATTTGCTTGCGCGTTCCGGATGGCATCTGAATATTAAGCGCAAGTAGTGTTTTGCAAGTGGTGTTTCGGGATGCGCTCGGGGAAATGATTTGTGATAACTGGAGTGGTATTTTTTGAAGTCTTTCACCCGCATTTTATGTTTTTTAATACTGGTATTGCTTTTTGCGATACCTGCTCGGGCGTCTTCCACCGAAGAGACCGCTGTTGAGAAGGTCTCCACTGCAGAGGTGTCTACCGAAAAGGCACATCTTGTGGCGGAGTATCTTTCTTATAACTATGATCGGCGCATCGTGACCGCTACAGGAACCGTAATTTTGAAATACAAGGAAATTGATTTGCAGGCCGACTATATGGAAATCGACCTGAATAACAATAGTCTGGTAGCCAGAGGCAACGTCAAATTGCATGATAAAGACCGCGATGCGGAAGGCGACGAATTGGTCTATGACCTCGACACCCGTACCGGGGTGATTAATGGCATGACCGGCAGTTTTACCGATCCTGGTATTGTGGGTTCCGTTTTCATGACTGGCACGAGCGTGTCCATTGCCGAAGGCGAATATATAATGGACGACGCCTCTCTGACATCGTGCGATCGGGAAGAACCACATTTCAAAATTGAAGCAGACGAGATCGATATCTACCTCAAGGACAAGATTGTGATGCGCCGCGTCCGATACTATGAAGGTCGCTTCCATCTATTCTCTCTGCCTTATCTGGTCATTTCCCTGACGGAAGAAGAGAAAGGCCTGCAGGTTCCGGAATTTGGATTTAGTGCTTCGGAAGGATTCTTTGTCAAAGCTGCCTACGGCTATGTGATCAATAAAGATCACTCAGGGATTGTGCGGATTGATATGATGAACAGACTCGGCATGGCCACCGGTATTGATCATAAAATGCGTATTGGGGAAAATTTCACGGGAACGATCGGCGTTTACCAACTGCTAAACCAGCAGAATACCCATGTGGACTGGCGTTTTTCGCTGGGAGCGGAGCAGAAAATTGGCAAGGCCAAAGTGAATGTCAGCGGAACCCTAAACCATTTGGCTACCGCGACGCGCGAAGATTACAATACCTATCAGCTGCGGGCTTCTTTGTCTGGTCAAGGTACAGCCGGGACTCTTAGCCTTAGCTCCGACTATCGGTTTAATGAGCGTTCCGAGGAAACATATTTTAATGCGAGTGGCAATACCAATCTGAAGTGGAGCAGCGGGTATTCGCTGTCATTGCTTGGCTCTTTCAGACTTTTGGAAAGCCCTAATTTCTCAACTGGCAACACCACGACCAGCAGGCTGGCGGATTACTCCATCAGGGCGGCCAAAGCTTGGGATTTCGGGACCTTGACGTTGCTGTTTGAAGAAAAGGCTAATCTGGATGCCGTGCAGGGCGCTACAACTTGGAAAGCATTGGTGCGCCAACCAGAAATCACGCTGCAATTTCCAAAAGTACCGATACCATTGCTCGGCGATTTTAATGTCGGGCTGGGTTTCAGCCGCTATATTGAGCAACCCTCCGAAATCGTTAGCACCAGAACGCACGGCGAGATTGAAAAGCGGGCTCTAAACCTTACTAAGGGCGGCTTTAACCTGGCGCTCAGTGGCAAAGTGCGCGGCAATTACTATGGTACTGAGGAGTACTTATTCACTGAAACGGCGGCGCTGACTTGGAACCAGAGATATCTACCCTGGCTGCGGACTTCTGCGGCGGTTAGCTGGACTTCTGCTCAGGGCGAAACCCCCTTTACTTTTGATAAGCCAACCATTGGTGCCAGTGTTACCGGGGGGATATACGTTGAGCATAAAGTCATTCAGGTCTCTCTGACGTCCGGTTATGACTTTCAGTATGAGAGATATCGTGATATCAGCGGCCGGATCAGGGTCAATTTTGGCGGAAAAGATTACTTGCAGTTTGTCGGAAGCTACAACCCTACTATGGAGCGCTTCAGTCTGTTTACTTTGGAAGGGAATCTTGATAACGATCTCCTGGCATTGAAGGCCAAGGTGATCTTTGATCCGAATGAAAAACAATTCCGGCAGGCGGACGTGAATGCGGCACTAAAGGTCTTTAAGAATTGGACGCTACAAGGTGATATCAACTATAATATTCAGATGGAAACCCTTCGGCAGGCTAGCGTTGGGATTGTCTATGACTGGCATTGCCGTGAGATTAAACTCTCTTATGATTTTACCGGCCAGGCCTTCCGCTTTGACTTTGTGTTCAAGGCGTTCCCGGATAAGAAGATTGGCTTTGGCTCACAACGGTAAAAGCCTTACTTTGGAGGCATGTGATGAAACGGTCATTATGGGCGATTTTACTTGTCCTGATTATAATAGGAATAGCCCTGTGGCTTGGCGCTCAGGCGGTCGATGTGAATCGGGAACGTCAGGAGGAAAATTCTGCACGACAGCCGGCGCCGCCCAAAACGATGAACATCAGCGGGGCCAAAATTGCCGGCCGCAGGGACGGAAAGCCGTTTTGGCACTTTAATGCCGAGCGTGTTGAACAAAATTTGGAGGGTGGGCCGACTACTTTCCACAAACTGCGCGAAGGCAATATTTACCGTGACGGCGAGCCCTATCTTTCCTTTACTGCTGATCTGGCGGTGCATGATCCGAAACTAGACGAGATCCGGCTGACTGGCAATCTGGAAGCGGTTTTTCCGGAAGGAACGATCTATACGGAAGCGGCCTCATGGAGTATCATGAACGAAGCTCTGAAGGTAACAGTGCCAGTGATTGTGGTAGGCGACGGATATCATCTGCAGGCAGGTGGCATGGAGGTTGACCTGCAGGCAGAGCAGGCGCGCTTCTATAATGGTGTCATACTGGATCAGGGAGAAAAAGGGGTTGTCATGGCCGAATATATTACCAAATCTTTGAATGATGGAGAATTTGTGGTTCCTGGACCGTTCACACTGGAATTTGAGATCGATGAAGCAGAGGAGGACTCGGAAGATGGCGAAGAATAGGAAGGTTGTGCGGGTTGGCACGGTGCTGTTTCTAATATTGGCATCATTGGTTTTAACAGGTCTGCCGAGCCTGGCTGCTAAGGAAAAGCTCCATGCTACAGGCTTGAAAATGTGGGGCGACACTGACAAGGGCATTACCTATTTTCAGGGAGATGTCGTGATTGTCAAGGGCGATCTGCGCATTACCTGTCAATATGCTGAAATTGATAAGGATACTGATAGCGGCAGAATCACAGGTGGCCTGGTGCTCACGGATAAAGGTATTACGATCAAGGCCGACTCAATGCAAATGGATCTGAAAAACGAGAAGGGCACTTTTACGGGGAATGTGTCGCTGATTCGCGATGAAGAACTGGATGCAGACGGGAAAGTCAGCAAAGAGAAAGTGGATCTGACCTGTGACACACTGGTAGGCAACACTAATAAACGCACATTTTCTGCCCAGGGCAGCGCGAAACTGATACATAAAGATTTTACAGCCACCTGTGAGAAGATTGACTTTAACGAGAATACCGAGATTTTAATAATGACTGACACAGTGCATCTAGTCCGCGAAAAAGACGAGCTCAAGGCGGAGCGGGTGGAAGTCACCATGAAAGAAAAGAAATTCGAGGCTACCGGCAATATTGAGCTATTCTTTGAGATTGATGAAGCGGAGGATGAAGAGGAAGAGGTTGAGGAAACCGA
>ENA-UOOE01001921-UOOE01001921.1-fermentation-metagenome-genome-assembly--contig:-NODE-1921-length-16152-cov-5.145182_pt1 | contig 16152 bp, 14 predicted proteins | sample MGYA00245776_ERZ724021 | MGnify/ENA primary metagenome ERZ724021 (study PRJEB28704, sample SAMN03018321) | fermentation metagenome | biome: anthropogenic terrestrial biome; feature: soil; material... | reverse complement strand
CTTTCCTGAAATTTTTTCTAATTCCACAACAATTTATCCTCCATAATTTCTGTAGACACTTAAAAACCTACTTTTATTATTTATTTGATTATTAATTTTTCTTGTCTATTACAGGAGTTTCACCCTCATTAATAAGACCTAATTTTTCTCTAGCTAATTTTTCTATGTAAGCATCAGATGTAGACATCTTAACTTCATCCTGTAATTTTTGATTTTTTTGTTTAATCCTAGTCTCTTCAGCCTTTCTCTCAGCAATCTGTTTTTTTATATTACACATAGTAATTTGTTGACTTATAAAAATATATACTACATATAGAATTATTAATAAAAAAAATATATTCTTCCATTTAATTCTTACTTTCATTAAATACTCACCAGTTTCCCATGATTTAAAATATTTATAGTATATACCTTTTCCAACCAACATTAATAATTTATTAACTACATAACATTATATTTATATTGTAATTTGATTTTTCATTTTCTTCAAGTTAATTTTTATAATTTTTTTTATTTTTTCGTATAATATTATAAATAATATACTGAAATGGATACCATAATATATTTATAATTATTCTAAAAGTCCTTCCCAATACTTTAAATAATCTCTTATGAAACTTTATAAACACATTGCTGAAAAATTTCATGTATATATATATGCCTACAGCTAACAATATATATGCATATATGCCCATATATGCATAATTAGTATAAAGTAAAAATACAAATACAACTATAGCCGTAAATATCCAAAATAATGTATCTTCTATAAACATTATTATTCTACTTAAATTAGAGTATCCCCGTATTAATCTATAAAAATCAAATAATATTCCGGTTATTATTCCTGCCATAATACTAAATATTATAAGTCGAATTTGATCTTCTATTGATATAATCATAATAACCCTTTCCCAAATAACTATATCTTTATTACTTAAATATCTTTGATATTAAATTCTGCCTCTTTTTTTTAGGTTCACTACTTGTATATACACAGGCATTTATAACTCCTATAATAACAACATCACCATTTTGTACATCCAACTTATTCATTTTCAGATCTTTTCCTTTTATATTGAGGGTTCCAAGATTAGTATTTAAAACTATTTGGTCTTCGTTAAAACTGACTACTTCTATAATACCCGTTAAAATTAACTTTCTTCTACTTTCAAGACTCAAAAGACTTTTTTTATGTTCTATATTTATTTCTTTTTTTTCCATAAAACATCCCCTCCACATATAATAAATATATGTGAACTAAATAAATTATATTACCATATATCCTTTAACCAGAAATTATTTCATACATATTTTGAACTTCTTCTTTCTTAACATGATTTTGAATATCCAGGATCTTTGCCTTTACAGATCTATTTGCATATTTAATTTCTATTATATCTCCTTCTTTAACTTCCGTACTGGGTTTTGCTATTTTACCATTTATACTAACTCGTCCTCCTTCACAGGCTTCTTTTGCTATTGTTCTTCTCTTTATTATCCTGGATACTTTAAGATACTTATCTAACCTCATATTTATTTTCCTCCTAATCTAATACTTATTTAAGTTGTTGTTATTATATTCTTAAAAGAAAAAGCCCAGATTTTTATCCAGGCTTTTTGTATAAACTATACTATTTATTTACTTTATCTCTAAATTCCTTACCAGCTTTAAATACAGGAACTGTTGATTCTGGTATGTTTATTACTTCTTTAGTCCTTGGATTTCTTCCAACTCTTGCAGCTCTTTTTCTTGTTTCAAATGTTCCAAACCCTACTAATTGAACTTTTTCTCCTTTTTCTAATGTTTCCTCCACACTTTCTATGAATCCCTTTAAAGCTGCCTCTGCATCTTTTTTAGTTAACTTGGATTTTTCTGCTATACCAACAATTAATTCTGATTTATTCATCTTTTTACCTCCTCTTATTTTTATAGATAAAAGTACACAAATATACATACCTATACTATAAACGAAGCTTTGGCTATTCTTAAATTAAATTTTTTAACTAAAGTTTAATTTAATCAATAAATACAGGTTCATCCCTATATTTTATGATAATTAATATTTATTATCAATTGTATGTTGAGAATACCTATTTTAAATACATTTGTATTACTTACAAAATATCATATTACAAAGTATGTGGATGAACCTTAAATACACTTAGATAACATACGAGAAATATTTACTATTTATGTATATTTGTATATATCTTTGAAATTGCTATTATTTCCTGATTTACTAAACATACTTTTTATATAGACATATTAGCATATTCTATACATAATTAAAAATTCCTTCTTTATTCATACAAAGTATTTAAAACTTATTTTTGGCTTCCTCCCAAAGTTCATCCATTTCATCTAAAGTCATATTTGCCATATCTAGTCCATGCTTTTTGGAACTTTTCTCTATATATGCAAAACGCCTTATAAATTTCTCTATACTATAATTTAATGCAAACTCGGGGTCAATGTCAAGGAATCTTGCAACATTTACACAAGCAAATATTAAATCCCCTATTTCTTCTAGTATTTTTACCTTTTGTTCGCTTTTATATACCTCTTTAACCTCATAATATTCCTCTAATATCTTATCTAAAGCATATTCAACTTTTTCCCAGTCAAAACCTACCTTCGCTGCTTTCTCTTGAACTTTAACAGCTCTCATTAAAGCCGGTAAAGTTTTAGCTACATGTCTAAGTTCATCTGTATATGTTTTTAATCCCTGTTCTTTTTTCTTTATTTTATCCCAGCTTATTAACACCTCCTTAGAATCGCCAATTTCCATATTCCCAAATACATGTGGATGTCTCTTTATCATTTTATCACATATAGCCTTAATTACATCATTGATATTAAAAAAACCCTCCTCTTTTCCTATTTGACAATGAAAAATTACCTGTAATAATACATCTCCCAATTCTTCTACTAATTTTGTATCATCTTTTTCCTCTATAGATTCTATAACTTCATAACTTTCTTCTATAAGGTATTTTTTTAAACTATCATGATTTTGTTCTCTATCCCAGGGACATCCTGTTTCACTTCTTAATTTCTCCATTATATCTAATAAATCCTTTAAATCATAGGTAATTTCTACATCTTTAGGTATATAAATTGATGTTAAATAATCTATATCACTTTGCCTATCTAGTTCATATAATTTTATTTTCCTTATGCTTTCCATTTTCTCAACCCCTGCAGCTTTTATAAAAAATATATCTGTGTCATCTTTATAATACTCCATAAGCGCCAACTTTACCTCTGATGCAATCAATCTATCATATACTTGTGTTATTATTATTCCTGCTCGTTTATCCATCAGATGACTTTTTATATCAAAAGCATCTATTATTTTTATTCCTTCAACTACATCTATTTTTAATCTTTCCATAATTATATCTATAAAACTAACTGAAGGTACTATTTTTACATCTATAGCTTGCTTTTTACACAGTTTTAACAACAACCTAACAGATTTTTCCGCTACCAATGGGTGACCTGGTACCCCATAAACTATTTCTTTAAATTGTTTTTCCTTAAATATTAAATCTTTTACAATACTACTATATACATCTTCAAACTTTTCTTCTCTTTCATATACATAATCATAAGTTTCAAAATTAATATCTAATTGCCTCAAATAGCTTACAGTAGGGTGCTTTTCTGTTCTTAAATAAATTCTATCTGCATTTTTCAGTATATCAATAGTGCCAATGGTAAGGGAATCCGGTGAACCAGGGCCCAATCCTACTATTTTAATCACTTGTAATCTCTCCTTATTTCTTTAAAAATTTATCTTTTATATAACTATATTTAAATATGCCAAATACAACTATAAGAGGCACATATATAACTAAACCTGAAATAATAGATAAAAAACAGGCTATTCTGCTGCTCATGGTATAATTATAGACGTACCAATATATAATTACAACAGATCCTATCATAAAAAAAGAAGCAAATGCTGGTTTAACCATAGTCTGGAAGTAATTTATATTTATTTTTAACTTTCTACTTAAAAATACTATATTTAAAACACATGTTATTGCATACCCTCCTATACTTCCTAAAATAGCTCCATAAATATTTATAGAAGAAACAGGTACCATAAATAAAGTTATGATTATTTTTACAATACATCCTACAGCTAAATTAAACACAGGTCTAATATAATATCCTACTCCCTGTAATATGGCCGTAGATGTCTGCACTAATATTATAAAGGGAATAGATAAGGCCGAATACTGTAGTATATTAAAACCTGCAGACTGACCGGGAAATATTAAATTTAAAATTGGATATGCCAAAGTATATAATCCTAACATAGATGGAAATGCAATCACATTAGAAAGTTTAAAGGATAAATCCACTTTGTTTATAACATCAATCTTCTTGTTTAATATATGAGATTCTGCAATTATAGGCATCAGAGAGGCACATAATGCAGAGGATAATGTTAAAGGTACATTTATTAATATAAAGGCCTTCCCAGTGAGTTGTCCATATAATATGGCAGCATCTTTATATGTAAATCCCGCTTCTAATAATTTTTGGGGCACTAAAGCTGAGTCTATGAGACTCATTATGCTGCTTACAGCTGCCCCTAAAGATACAGGAACTGCTATGTACAGTAATTTAGTCAATATCTCTTTATTATCTGATACTTTAAATACCTTTATCTCTTTTCTTACATGAACATATTTAAATATTAGATATATTCCAGCAAATAGTCCTCCAGCAGCAGCTCCTAATGCCGCCCCTCCGGCAGAATACTCTATGCCCTTAGGTAAAAGTAAATATGCAAGTCCAACTCCTACTAATATTCTTCCTATTTGTTCTACAACTTGAGATATAGCAGTATAATTCATATTCTGGAGTCCTTGAAAAAATCCTCTAAAGGCACTCATTATGGATATAAACATAGGTGCAAATGCAATTGCCACCAAGGAATAATAAGATTTTTTATCCCATTTTAAAAAATGTATAATAGGTTCAGAAAATATAAGAAGTATGGCTGTAAAACCTGTCCCTAATAGAAACATCAAAAGCACAGATTTTCTAAATACTTGAATTACTCCTTCATAATCTCCTGTAGCATTTCTTTCAGATACCATTTTAGATACCGCTACCGGTATGCCCGATGCCACCGCAATAAAAAACATATATAATGGAAAAGACATTTGATAATATCCTACACCCTCATCTCCAATAAGCATTTGAAGAGGCCATCTAAAAAATAGACCTAAAAATTTAGATATTATACCTGCCATCCCTAATATAATAGTTCCTTTTATAAGCGATTGTTTTTTCATAAATATACCTCCAGCTCACTATATTCCCAAACAATTTATTCCCATGTTTATAATTATTTAAAACTGGAAGGCATTATTACTTTAAGTGAATATTTTTTATATTTCAGTCAATAATGTTTTAATGTGTCAAGTAATTCTAAGATTCAGGTGGAGTTTATTCATAAATAATGTCTTTTCCATCTGAACCTTACAATCACTTATCCAGGAGCGTAGCATTACTTATCTTCCGCTTTATAAAAGATTGGGATTTAGCTAATTGCAACCTTCAGATAAAAATAAAATGGCAGCTATGCTGCCACTATTATCTATTGTTCCATTTGCTTTCCTAAAAAGGATGATGCAGTTTCAGCTAATTTAATTTCTACATCCCCAAATTTAGTTTCTTCTTTGGATACTATTATTACGGCGCCAATTGCATCTCCTCCTGCTATTATAGGACATATAACTTGTGCTGAATACTTTCCTTCTATGTCTTCATCATCATATAATGGAATAATTTGATTTTCATCTCTACATGTTGATACTGTTCTTCTATCTTCTATAAGTTTTTCTAATTCAGGGCTTATTTTCTTTTCCATATATTCTTTTTTTGGTGTACCAGTTACGGATACTACACTGTCTTTATCACAAATCATAATTATATGACCTATCGTCTGCTGAAGTGATTCTGTATACCCTTTTGAAAAATCACTTAATTCTCCAATAGGAGAATATTTCTTCAGTATGACTCCTCCTTCTCTATCTGTAAATATCTCTAAAGGATCTCCTTCCCTTATTCTAAGAGTTCTTCTTATTTCTTTTGGTATAACAACTCTACCTAAATCGTCTATTCTTCTAACAATTCCTGTTGCTTTCATGCTTAATTGATTCCTCCTTAAAAATTATATATAACTTGTATTATTATTATCTTTCTAAACATGAAATTTTATACACAATTGTTATTTAAATTAGAAAAAACCTTAAAAAAAACTGTAATAATATGCACTATAGTTCTTTTTTAAGGTTTTTTATTTTTATCTTAAAGCTATTATTTACAATACTTCCATTCTATTCAAAATTAGAGATAAAAGCTGTCATGTCCCAGATAAGTTTTTATAAAGACTACTTGATATGTAAGCTCTGCTATATAATATTTTTCTCTTTTTTAGTTATTGTAGAAGCTTTTTTCCACTGCTGAATTTTTTCAGAAACTAGGCTGTTCTTTTTATCACTTTCTAGTTGTGTTTTTATTTGATCTTTAACTGCACTAAGAGCCTTAACTGGATATTCTTCCTTTTTTATACACTTTATTATATGATATCCAAAGCTACTTTTAACAGGTTCTGATATGGTACCTTCTTTTAATGCCAGAGCTCCTGCCATAAAATCAGCATCAAAACCTGAATCATTATAATTTACATCTCCTAAATCGCCGCCATTATCTTTAGTAGCTGCATCCTGTGATACTTCCTTTGCAACTTTTGCAAAATCTTCTCCATCATCTAATCTCTTTTTTACTTTCTTAGCCTCATCTTCAGTTTTTACCAGTATGTGGGCTAAGTGCATTTTATTAGGTTGTTCTGTGAATTTACTTTTATTGGAATTATAATAGTCTTCTATTTCTTTATCTGTTATTTTTATATTTTTTGCAATACTTTCAGTTACATTTTCCAGTGTCTGCTGAGTTCTCAATTGGGACAAAAACATAGTTTTAAAGGATTCTTCAGTAAATCCCTGTGCCTTTAATGCAGTATTAAATTGTTCTGCATCATCATTAAAATTCTGCTTCTTAAGCTGTGCAATTTGAGTCTCCATATCAGATTTAAGTTTAGTCTCATCCGGTAAAAGTTTCAATTCTTTAGCTTTTTGTGCAATTACCTTATTTGTAATTAAATCATCAAGTATCTGCTCTTTTTGAGTCTTTACAGTGTTAACTGCATCTTCATTTTCTTTATAGTTTTCCCCGTATTGCTGCTTAACTTGGCTTATTAATTGCATCGTATTTGGATCCTTATCTAAATCACTTCTTGTTATCTTCTCTCCATTAACCTCTGCCACCGTACTATTAGCTATGGCTTCTGGTGTTTTTTCTATCATATTACATCCAGCCACTGAAAATATAAATACTGTTATAAATGCAGTAACTGCCAATCTTCTTATATTTTTCACAGTTTATTCCCCCACTTTCTTCACATTTTACAAAATACAAATTTATTTTAACATAAAAGCATTTTTACTACAAAACTATTTTTGTTCATATATTTGTATCATATATTTAACAATTTCCTTAATATTGCTCAAAAGATTTTCTCTCTTTACATCTTTTAATGTATATCCAAAACTAAGCTTTTTATTCATTTTTAAAACTATTTTACCAAAATAAGTTTTAATTAATTCTTTTAATACATTTTTATCTATTCTATCTTCATTTTGAAAAGTAAAAATCACTTCATTTTTTGATTCCTTTATAGATTCTATACCAAGTTCCTTACTTATGCTTCTTATATAGGCTATATCCATCAAATTATATACTGATGGTGGTATATCATAGAATCTATCTTCTAATTCCTCTTTTATATCCAACATGTCTTCATAGGAACTTATAGCTGCTATTTTTTTATATACTTCTATTTTTTGAACTTCATTTTCTATATAATTATCCGGTATATATGCATCCACTTTTAATTCTACTGTGGTTTCTACCGGTTCTTTGTCTATCTCACCCTTTATTAATTTTATAGAATCTTCTAACATTCTACAATATAAATCATATCCTATAGCTGCCATATGTCCATGTTGAGAGGAGCCCATCATATTACCTGCTCCCCTTATCTCTAGATCTTTTAATGCTATTTTAAATCCAGAACCCAATTCAGTAAATTCTTTAATAACCTTAAGTCTCTTTTCTGCCACTTCTTTGAGAACCTTATTCTTACGATAACTTAAATAACAATAAGCTATTCTATTAGTTCTTCCCACTCTTCCTCTTAATTGATATAACTGAGATAGTCCCATTTTATCCGCATCATATATTATCATGGTATTTACATTTTGTATATCCATGCCAGTTTCTATTATAGTAGTAGATACTAAAATATCATACTTATTTTGCATGAAATCCATTATTATTCCCTCAAGTTCTCTCTCTTGCATTTGGCCATGAGCCACTGCCACTTTACCTTCTGGAATTAACTTGGCTATATAAGATGCCATTTCTTTTATATTTTCCACTCTGTTATATACAAAGTAAACCTGTCCTCCTCTACTTAATTCTCTTAATACAGCATCCCTGATTAGCTGATCATTATATTCCACTACATAAGTTTGTATAGGATATCTTTCATCTGGTGGTGTTTCTATAACACTTATATCCCTAACTCCTACAAGGGACATATGCAGCGTTCTAGGTATAGGTGTAGCACTTAAAGTTAATACATCTACATTCTTTCTTATCTGCTTAATTTTTTCCTTATGACTAACTCCAAACCTTTGTTCTTCATCTATAATAAGAAGCCCCAGGTCTTTAAATTGTACATCTTTTTGAAGTATTCTATGAGTTCCAATAAGTATATCCACATCTCCTATTTTAACAGCTTTTATAGTAACCTTTTGTTGTGCGGCAGTTTTAAATCTACTTATCATGTCTATTTTTACAGGGAAATCAGAAAATCTTTGAATAAAATTATTATAATGTTGTTGTGCCAATATTGTAGTTGGAACTAAGAAAGCCACTTGCTTGCCATCCATCACCGCTTTAAAAGCAGCCCTTACTGCAACTTCCGTTTTACCATAACCTACATCTCCACAAAGCAATCTATCCATTACTTTATCTGATTCCATATCTCTCTTTATATCCTGTATAGTTGATAACTGATCCGGAGTTTCTTCATAGGGAAATTCATCCTCAAATTGTTTCTGCCATACAGTATCTTTTGAATATTTATATCCTTTCAAAGTAGACCTGATTGCATATAATTTTATCAAATCTTCGGCCATCTCTTCTATTGACTTCTTTACCTTTTTTTTAACCTTACTCCATTCTGAGCTTCCTAGTTTATTTATCTTTGGACTTTTTCCCTCTGAACCTATATACTTTTGTACCATATCAAGCTGTTCTACCGGTACATATAATTTATCCTCACATTCATATACAAGTTCTAGATAATCCTTTTTATGTCCCTGAAGTTCTAGCTGTTTTATACCTTTATATATTCCTATACCATGATTTACATGAACTACAAAATCTCCTGTTTTTAATTCTGTAAAACTTTTAATCTTACTTGTTCCTTTTCTATTAGTTTTCCTTATACTTTTTCTTTTAGCTTTTCCGAAAACCTCTTTATCGGAAATAACACTTATTTTAAGTTTAGAATACTCAAATCCTTTTAATTGATTCCCAAAAGTTATAACTACTTCACCAGGCTTAATTTCATTTACCATATCCTTATAACTACTTTCAATACCATTATCTCTTAAGGTATCCACTAACCTTTCCCCTCTTGCTCTAGTACCAGACAAAATTAAAATTTTAAAGTTTTTAGATTTTTTATGTTTTATTTCTTCAATAAGTAAATCTAATTTACCTTGATAATTATTCAAAGTTATCTGGACAAAATTCACTATTAGTTTTGGTGAAAAGGTTTTAGTAGATTTAGCAATAGCATCTAATATGATACTTTCTCTGTGATTAAATTTATCGATTAACTCAGATCTATCAACTAACATTTTACTTTGTCCTGGTAATACATTGCCTCTTTCTAGAAAACTTTTATAATTCTCGTGAAACTCAAAATATACACTATCTAACTTTCCACTACATCTTTTTATATCATCTACAATTATAAAATAATCTTTCACATAATCTAAAAAAGAAGACATATGTTCATAAAAATAAGGTAAAAAGCTATCAATACTCTCAAATGTCCACGTTTCTTGAAAAGTTTCTAGATTTTTGTTTGTTATTGTTCTTATCTTTTCCAGTGCTTCATTGCTTTTATTCTTTTTTAGTTTTTCTACTATTATTGCTAAGTCCTCTTTTATTTTGCTTTTTCCTATTTCAACTCGCTCTCTATCAAATATAATCTCCTTTGCAGCAAATATCTCTATACCATTTATTTTCTCAATACTTCTTTGAGATTCTAAATTAAAATTTCTAATAGATTCTACCTCATCTCCGAATAATTCAACTCTATAGGGTTCTGGAGAAATAGGAGAATATATATCCATTATACCCCCTCTTATAGAAAATTGTCCTTTTCCATCTACCATTTCGGTTCTCTCATACCCACATTGTATTAACTTTTCACTAATATTTTTAAAATCTACTTTATCTCCCACAGATATATTGAATATATAATTTTTATATAATTCCACAGGCATATATACAGAAGCTAATGATTCCACACAAGTTATTATGATTTTTTTACCTGGATTTAACATCTCTCTTATTACCTTTAATCTTTCCCATCTTAAATCTCCAGATATAGCATCTATATTATAGAACACTACTTCTTTAGTAGGGAAATAATATACTTGTGGTAAATAAAAACACAAATCTTCATATAACTTTCTAGCCTCTACATCACTATGAGTAATAACTAAAAAAGGCTTATCCTGCTCATTATATACCCCATATATTAAATAACTTCTAGAGGATTCCGAAAGTCCAAATACTGCTATAGGAAACTTCTTTCTGTCTATCCCAGTCATAATATCTTTAAATTCACTGCTTTTTCTAATAGGTTCCATAAGTCCATCTAGTCTCATTTTAACAACCACCCTATAAAATTTATTCATAATTAAAATAATCTTTCTCATAATAACAAATAAAATCAAACGCACAATAACCGTTAGTTTCTTCAATATTAAAGAAACTAAACGGTTTAAAGCAATATTATAAAATTTTATAGCTTAAATCCATTAAATTTATTCATAGCTACTTCTATGCCAAAATTCACCATACAATTTAACGCTTCTACACTAGTTTCTAAAACCTTTTCTATACTAATTCTGTCCTCTTCAGAAAACTTTCCAAGAACATAGGATACAAGATCTACAGTAGGATGTCCAATACCTATTTTTATTCTCGGAAATACATATGTTCCTAGATTTAATATTATATTCTTTATCCCATTATGTCCTCCAGCACTTCCATGAGCCCTTATTCTAAATCTTCCAATATCTATATCTATATCATCATATATAATTATTATATGGTCATTTTCAATTTTATAAAAATTTACAGCTTCTCTTACACTCTCCCCGCTTAAATTCATATAAGTATTAGGTTTCAATAATATAACTTTATTTTGTCCTATAAATCCTTCTCCACAATTTCCTTTAAATTTTTCCCTATTTAAGGCAATATTATACTTCTTGCTTACTAAATCTATAAAATCAAATCCTATATTATGTCTCGTATGGTGATATTTAACTCCTATATTTCCTAACCCTACTATTAAAAACATGTTCTTACTCCAATCTTAGCTCCAAATTAAAATTACCATCTCAATAATATATTATACTAAAAAACACAAATAATAAAGAGACTTACACCAGTCTCTTTATTATTTACTTTCTTTATTTTCAGAAAGAACTATTTCTGTTTCTATGGTCTTACCATTTCTCCATATTTTCCCTAGGACCTTGTCTCCTACCTTATGTCCTTCTAGTACTTCCTTTACATCAGATAAACTCCTTACCTTTTTGCCATCTATTTCTATCAATATGTCCGTAGGTTTTATACCAGAAGCTGCAGCACCACTATTTTTTTCCACCTGCTGTATATAAACACCCTGAATCTTATCATTCTGTGATGTCACACTTTCACCATATATACCTAAATAAGGCTTTGAAACTTCCCCGTAACTCATAAGTGACTTTATTATATTTTTTGCATCATTTATATTTATTGCAAAACTTATACCCTCTACATTGGAATCAGATCCCATCTTTAAACTGTTAATGCCTATAACATAACCTTTTATATTACAAAGAGCGCCGCCACTATTTCCAGGATTTGTAGCTGCATCTGTTTGAATAACTTTGTATACAGTCCCGTTATACTCTATTTTTCTATTTAATGCACTTATTATGCCTGCAGTAACACTTGGAAATTCCTGACCTAAAGAATTTCCTATGGCAATTACAATATCTCCTACTTTCATCGTTGAAGAATCTCCGAATTTAACCACGGGAAGATTTTTGGCTTCTACCTTTATTACAGCTAAATCAGCCTGCTGATCAACTCCCAATATAGAAGCATCCAGAATCTTTCCACTTGAAAGTCGCACTGTAACCTTATCTGCTCCTTCTATTACATGATAATTAGTTGCTATATATCCATTGGAATCAATTATTATACCAGAGCCACTTCCTAAATCCTGTAACCCAAAATATCCTTCTGCTTTATTGCTTATACCAACTACGGATAAACCTACCGTTTGAGCTACCTTCGATATAGAATTTGCATATATATCCTCGGATGTATCTTCTTGTTTTTTAGTATCTCCATTGGATTCAACCAACAATTGATTATTAGGTGTATATACTTTAGTATTTTCCTTTTTATTTACTATATATGCTCCAGATATGCCTCCCGAAACAGCTGCCACCAATATAAAACAAAACAGTTTAATCAATGCTCTTGCAGTTGACCGCCTTTTCATATTTATAAATTTTATTTTTCCACTCTCTGCATCTACTTTTTCCCAGTAAACGTCTTTTATGTCATCATATCTGTTGTTATCATCCATTAAATACACCTCATAATCTCTAAAATTTAGAGTTATTATAATAAAAAATTTTTACACAAATATGAACGGAATGTAATAATTTCTTAAACCCTTTTTAAAGTAAATGCAAATATAATACCACCAGATTCCTTATTTTCAACCCATATATCTTCTCCTAGTTGTGTTAGTATACTCCTTACAATGGAAAGTCCAAGTCCTGTACTTACTTTTGAAGTTCTTGACTTATCCGATTTATAAAATCTATCCCATATATGTTTTAATTCTGATTCTGGTATTCCTTCCCCATCATTGTAGACAGATATAAATGCCTTATCCCCCTTAATTTTAGTTGAAACTTTTATATTTCCACCCTTATTTACATACTTAACAGCATTATCTATTAAATTTGTAACCACTTGATTTATTCTATCTCTATCCGCAGCTACATAAAGTTTATCATTTTCCATAACTACATCTACATTTAATCTTTTTTCGTTTATTTTAGTTTGAAATTTTATAATACACAATCTTATAATTTCATTTATATCTAACTCCTCTATTCTAAGCTTGAATTGCCCTGCCTCAATGGCAGATAAATCCAAAAGATCATTTACAAGTCTTGTAAGCCTTTGTATTTCAGAGTAAGTAACCGACAAATAATAGTTTTGTTTTTCACGTGGGATAACACCATCAATTATCCCCCCTATGAAACCTTTTATAGAAGTTAAGGGAGATCTTATTTCATGAGATACATTGGATATAAATTGTCTTCTATTTTTTTCTACCTGTTCCAGTGAATCTGCCATACTATTAAAAGACTTAGCTAGTTCTCCAATTTCATCATTTGAATTTATACATACTCTTTTTTCCACTTCTCCTTTTGATATTTTATCTGCTACATAATTAATTTTCTTAAGTGGATATATTATTATCCTTTGAGAAAAATAATAGATTACAACACAACATATTATAATAGCTAAGATAGCAGATATCCATATAATTTCATATACTCTCTTTAAGGGTTCTCTTAACTCACTTATAGAAGTATGCATAAGTATAGCACCTTTAAAAACTCCATTTGAAAAAATAGGTATTTCAAAGGTATGTACTGGATCCACAAATATATCTGAATCAATTTCTTTTTTATCTACAGTCTTATTTTCTCTAAGCTCCTCTAAATCTTTAGTAACTATTTGTGTGGGAGTAGCTATTAATTGTTTATGTTCACTTTTTGATACTGAATACACATAACCATAATTATCCACAAGCCATATATCCGCAGACAAATACTTGGCTATGTTATTTAAAGTTTCATTTATCTCATCTGCAGTTAAGTCTCCTGCTAAATATTGAAGTGCTTTATAACTTATAAACTGGGATTCTTTAAGCAGCTGACTTTTTCTCTCTTCAAAATAATAGCTTTCAAACCAGTAAGACAAAAAAGCTGCTGTCATTACAAAACTTACTATAATAATTGCAGTAAATGCAGCTACAAGCTTTGAAAATAATCCCTTTTTCATCTACTTCACCTCAAACTTATATCCTACACCCCAAACTGTTTCTATTTGCCAGTTAGGCCCTCCTTGAAGTTTTTCTCTCAATCTTTTTACATGTACATCTACAGTTCTAGAATCTCCCGGGTAATCATATCCCCACACTTCACATAAAAGCTGTTCTCTAGTAAACACCCTATTTTTATTATTAGCCAAATAGTACAGCAATTCAAACTCTTTGGGAGGCATTTTTATATCATCATTTCTATAGGTAACAGTATATGAATTTATATCAATAGTTAACTGGTCAAATTTTAATACCTCTTTATTTTCAGTATCTACACTATATCTTCTAAGTACTGCTTTGATTCTTGCCAACATTTCTTTAGCTTCAAAGGGTTTTACTATATAATCATCCGCCCCAAGTTCAAGTCCTAAAACTTTATCAAAGGTTTCTCCTTTTGCCGTAAGCATGATTACAGGAGTTTCATAGTCTTTTCTTATCCATTTAAGAACATCTATTCCATCAATGTTAGGAAGCATTATATCCAGAAGTACTAAATCTGGTTTATATTCTAGAAATGTTGTTTCTGCTGACTTTCCATCATTAGCGATTTGTACTTCATAGCCAGCACTCTCTACATACATTTTTATTACTTCACATATATTTTCATCATCATCTACAATTAAAATTTTTCCTATTGAGCCTTCCATTTTATTCCCCTCCTAAAATTGTAAACACATACTTATATTTATCCGAAGGCTGCAATTAGGCTAATACCCTCTTGAAGTCGGAGGATAAGCACTGCTGCGCCCTTTATAAGTTCTTCTAGAGTTCAATTAGAGAAAATTATGAGCAATTCCATCTAAACCTCTAAATTACTTGATACTATAAGTTACATGGTTTTTACCCCTATATATAATTTAAAATCAAATATTACCATATAATTATACTTAAACGATTATTCCTATATTAAATCTATCATATATTTTAGGGTAAATAATAATGTATCTTGAAAAGTTACAAATAAGTTACAAATATTTATCTCATAAGATTTAAATGAAGAAAAACATTCTTTATTGTCAAACTTTACTTAAACCTTAAAATCACTGATATAAAGGCATGTGGGAATAAGCCACATGCCTTTATATCATTAATCTTCAAATAATTTACTTACTGAAATATCTTCATATATTCTTCTTATAGCTTCAGCAAATACTGGAGCTATAGATAGTATTTTGAAGTTATCCAATATCTTGCTCTCTGGCAGATTTATCGTATTTAACATTACTAACTCTTTTATGGCAGAATTCTTTATTCTCTCTATTGCAGGACCAGACAACACAGCATGGGTGCAGCATGCATAAACTTCTTTTGCCCCTCGCTCTATAAGAGCATTAGCCCCATTTGTTATTGTACCTGCTGTATCTATCATATCATCCACTAATATAACAGTTTTATCTTTCACATCTCCAATTATATTCATTATTTCTGACACATTAACTCTTGGTCTTCTTTTATCTATAATAGCTATTGACGCATGTAATTTATCTGCAAATTTTCTAGCTCTAGTTACGCTTCCAAGATCTGGAGAAACTACAACTACATCATCCTTTTCATCAAATCC
>ENA-UOOE01001920-UOOE01001920.1-fermentation-metagenome-genome-assembly--contig:-NODE-1920-length-16155-cov-4.456522_pt1 | contig 16155 bp, 17 predicted proteins | sample MGYA00245776_ERZ724021 | MGnify/ENA primary metagenome ERZ724021 (study PRJEB28704, sample SAMN03018321) | fermentation metagenome | biome: anthropogenic terrestrial biome; feature: soil; material... | reverse complement strand
AGCAGTATAACTTTTTCTCTCGAAATGCCTTTTACGAGCATCTTCTTTACTTATATCCTTATGCATTTCTTTATAGAATAATGACCATTTTTCACAATATCTTATTTTCATTATTTATATACCTTCCCTTCAACATCTCGTATTACTATATGCAACTCTTTTGCCTTCTCTATAACTTTTATAGGAACATCACATTTTTGGACTGGAATTTCTAATATCATTTGACCTTCTAATGTTAATCCACCTAATTCTTTTGGATTAAAAGTTCCATTAATTATTTCTGTTCCTGGAGAATATTTTTTATCTAATTCATTTAGATACGATATAGCCGTTCCTTCCTTTATTTCTGCTAATTGCGTAAACTTTCTTGACACTATCTCAGAGTTTCTATTATATGAATCTACTCTAAATTCATTTCCATCTTTAGTTACTCTTACTTCATTATAATCATATCTAGGTCTGTTGTCTTTATTAAATTGGTTTCCTTTATTAAATCTTTCCTTAAGCCAATCTGGAAGTCCTTTTTTAACCTGCTCAGTTTTAGCTTCAGCCATCCCCTTGGTAAGTGAAACATAAACATTTCCTGTTGATATCTTTGGTTCATTAGTATAAACAAGCTTATATCTATTTTAAAAGAAAAGCTCGCCCTTATGTCCAAGTCATTGATTTTACTAGCTTTTATCTGTTCAAGTGATACCCAAACTATGCTCAAATGTATCCAACTTTGACCCTGAAAAAGAAAACTCCAGCAGACGCCATTTCAGCATCCATTGAAGTTTTGCCCTTAGCTTGAATCAGACACCAAAAGGAGTTTTTACTAGATACCCTATGTTTCCATAGGAGCAAGCAATGGAACTTACTTTTGATGGCTATTTCGTCTTTTTTCAGTTAGCTCATCTAAATGACTTATCTTTCTTCCTTACACAAATAGATATACTCACCAAATTCAGGATACACATCCCAATTTCTTGACACATTATCTTCTGTCTCTCGTTCCTCAATTTCTCCAGTCTTAGAATCCCTTTGTTCCATAGCAATATGACCATTTTCTTGATAACCAAAAATCATACTTTTTAATTCAGTATCAGTATCAGCTTCATACTCCCAATACATTATTGTTCTTAAAAATATCTTTTTATCCTCTTTAACTATAAAATCATAATGTAAATATTTACGAAGAAAATCATCCAAAAAACTTATTGATACCCACTTATCAGTAACATTTACTATATACTTTGGTTGCCCTCCATCACTTAATACGGCTGTATATGGCTGGCAATTTTTATGGTTAATACTTGCTACATTTTCATCCATAATATTCCAAGGTTTCTTTTTTATATTTGACCACTTATCACAATAACATATCTCCATTAGTTATACATCCTCCCAGTAATATCTCGAATAATAATACCCTTTTTAGTAGCCTCGTAAGGAGATCAGTATAATGAAAAATTTAATAAATAAACTATTAAATGCTACTAAAAAGTATACTGTTTTAGATTATAGTTTTTTAAAAATAACTTTTATTTCGTTGGGAATACTTATCGGAACATATTTCTCAAATTTTTTCTTAAATTATACTTCCTTACTTTGGATAATTTTTCTTATTTCATACATTTTTATTATATAGAACTTTTATTAAACATAGACGTTAAAGATTTATTAAACAAAAATATTGTCTTTTAATCACTTATGTTGTATTATAATTAACCCCTATATCCTTTAACTTTAAAACATCCGTACTTGAACTAATTTCCACATACCAAGCAAATCTTATCTTTTTATCCGAAATCCCAAGAGATGTCCATTGTGCTTCAGTAATTCCTTGGAGTACTGAGACAGTCATCCTTTTAGTTTTTACGTCCCACATATTTGTTATATCTAACAATATCCATCAACTTCCATCCGATGTCTTCCATGAAACTCCACTATCTGTACTTACTATGAAAAGCATAATTCCACTGCCTGCATTATCTAACTTCACTACTGCATTAACTATATCTATTATGTATGCCTCGGTAACTAAAATGTCTTCTTTCATGCTTACATTAAACAGTGAGAGTAATTGTAACGATTTTGTCTTTATCAAAATTAAATGAATTTATTATTGGAATTATTGATTTTACTGTGTTTGTAAATAAATATTAGCGAATTCACTCATTTATAGTTTTTTATTAGTATTTCAAAAAATTATCATAAAACTCAACTACCATTAATACGAGAATATCTAAAATAAATATTAAAAATTATTATAAAAGAAAGCGAATAGCATCAAGCATTATAGCCATTAAAACCCATCAATCTCCTGTAAGCCATACAAAAAACTCCTTCCATAAATATTTTCAACAAAAATTGATTCATTCCTCTCATTATCGGAAAATATATAAATATTTCGTATACAAATTATCAACAATTACTGCAAAAAATAATAGAAGACTATTCACCTTCTACAGTAGTTTATACTTTTATTAATAAACAAAATAAGAAAACTAAGAAATAACTGCGAATAAAGATTATGACCATAATCTTCTACAAGAGTTTTTTATTAAAAATTCTTATAGATAACCCTAGTGCACATAGAACAATAAACACCATTATGACAAATGAATATTTTATATCATGAAATGTGAGCATACCTTGCAATATTTTCATATTACTGTTTGCTAATTGCAAGGGATTCCATTTTATTGCTTTAGGAAACATATTAATGATAAAAAGTATTACTGTAAAACCAGCTGTAAAAAGTAAAGAACCATAGGTATTTTTAAAACTTATGGAACCCAGCATAACTATTGAAAGTAACATAATACCAAAAAAGTAAAAGCTAAAAACAGCCAAAAATAAACCTGTAGTTTTTCCCTCTGGAAAATAGTATTTGGTGTATATTAATGTAATAGAAAAACATATCCAATAACTTATTGTCCAAATTAAGATCGCTACCGTGTATTTCGCCGTAACAATCGTCTTACGTGGTAATCCTTTCGTAATCAGATTGACCAACGTTCCCTTCTCATATTCATGAGACATCATTCCACTAAAAATAATAACAGCTGCAATAGTACCCATTTGAGATACATTTTTAAAAAATTGAGTCCATGAATCTATATTAGAGGGTTCCGTTAATTGGATGGATATACCAGCAGGCATGAATTCTCTGATAATCTCCGGCATAAACTTAGCACTAAGTGGACTAATAATTCCTAAAATTGCAAATACTATTATCATGATTAATATTTTATAGTTTCTTAGATAGTCAATCCATTCTTTTTTAATGAATGCAATATATGACCTCATTTAACCACCTCCATAAAAATATCTTCAAGACGGGGTTCTACAATTTCAAGTTTTAATGGTGTAATTGATAATTTAACCAGAACTTTCATTATCCATTTCATGATTTCATGTACTTGCCTTGTTCTTATATAAATAGAGGTTTCTTTACACTGAATTTTTTTGTCCAATTTCATTATTTCCTCAGCCTTCAACAAGACATCTAAATCACTATTTGAAGAAAGTGACAGCACCACTATATTATCCTGATATCTATGTTTTATGTCATTTAAATTACCTGCTAAAACAACTTCGCCATTATTTAAGATTCCAATATGATCACAGATTGTCTCTACATCATTTAATATATGGGTTGAAAAAATTACTGTTGTATGTTTTTTCACTTTGGATAAAATATCTAATATTTCTTTTCTCCCAATAGGATCTAAAGCTGAAGTGGGCTCATCACAAATCAATAGTTTAGGATCATTTAACAATGCCTGAGCAATCCCAAGACGCTGCTTCATACCTCTTGAAAAACTTCCTATTCTTTTTTTTACATCCGTTAACCCCACGAGGTCTAATAAATCTTCACTCTTTTTTTGAATGAAATGAATTGACATTCCGGTAATTTCACCACAAAGTTTTAAATATTCTTGGGCAGTCATAAAATTATAAAATTCTGGAACATCCGGCAAATAACCAATATATTGGTTTGTTTCTGAAGACCCGAATCTAACTTTTTTATTACATATCTGTATCTCACCAGAATCCGCTTTTAATAAAGCTAATGCAATCTTCATCGTTGTTGTTTTGCCTGCACCATTCTTACCAATAAAACCATATATAGAACCTTGTGGTACACTTAAGTTCACCCCCTTCAATATCTGATGTGTACCGAAGTTTTTATGCAAATTTGAAATTGTAAGTATATCCACTACTCCTCATCCCTTCCAACTAGAAAATATAAAATTGGACCAATGATGTTTACACAAACGATGATAATAATCCAAAGAGGTTTATTTCCTCTACGTACTGTGGAATGTCTTAAAACATGAACCAATGCAGTAATCATTAAAATTAATTGCAGAATAATTAGTGGTATCAAAACTGGCAAATACTCAGAAAAAGTATTACTCATTATTTTTCACCCAACTTTCCTTTCAATTTTTTAATAAGCACATTGTACTGTTCATCTTCTCTCAACTGTGTAAATGCAGGATTTTCAGTAACCATTTTAATAAAATTTTTCTTAATTGTTATCTCATCTAACGGACTGTTTGTTCCAATACAAATATTATTCTCAAGCCATTTATCTACCTGAGTAAAATATCCATTTCCTTTTAATCTCAATGGATACTGATATCCACAGACAATGTCCACATATTCTTCTAATGCATCTATTGCCTTTTCTTTCTTCTGCTGCATCAAATACCCCTGTGCAGCGACAATATGAATTTCAAAAACTGCATTTGTCAAAATCTCTTTCATCTGAAAAGAGTTAATAATCTGAATCCCCTGAGAATATATCTGCTCAAATAAAACTGGTTCCGTCATGTGCATGGAAAGATAATTGGTTAAAAGGGTTAATGTATTTATTATATTTTGGTATAGTAATATTTGATTCACGACCTTTGCTTGAGCAATTTCTCCCAGCATTTGATATGCATTAATCAATATAACATCATCTCCACTATACGGAGTTAATTTATCGTCTAATAATCGAATAACTTCTTTGCTATTTCCCTGCATCATCTCTGCCAATGCCTCCATAGTATTTGCACTCTTTATGTTAGAAATATCCTCCGATTCCCCTTTTACTCTCTGACTTAGCAGTATACATTGGTGAAGAATTTCTTTTTTTATTTCCTCAGTTTTTGCTAAAGGCAAATAGTTTAATAATAATTGAATCATAGACAATAAAAATGGAAAACAAGAATAGTATTTCTTTATCATTTTGTTACACTGCTCCATTACTTCATCAAAAGGTTTTGTAGCAAATTCATGTGAAAGTTTATTGTAAATTTTTTTAATGTCTTCCTTTGTAAGTTGTGGAGAATATCCCAATAATTCATCCACTGAAACATTAAAATAGGTTGCAAGTTCAGGAAGAAGTAAAATATCAGGATAACTTAATCCTGATTCCCATTTGGAAACAGATGCTTTAGAAACTCCAATATAATCTGCTAACTGCTCTTGTGTTATTCCTTTCTCTTTTCTTTTTTGAATAATGCATTTACTTATATTTAGTTCTTTCATATCTATCACCTCTAATGATATTTTATGTATTAAGTCATTTCCTGTCGATGGATTTATAGTTGATTTTAATGAAATAAGTTAACTTACAGGAAACTTCCTTCAATAATTAAAGCCCTGCTTCTCTTGATTAAGCAAGGCTAATATAGATAATTTTTACTTGTAACAGCATTGAGTAAACTCTCGCCTTTCAAGTATATTTAACTTCATTTACCATATTATATATAATTACCTAAAATCTTTTATTATTCATATTTATTATTTGAATTTCTAAGTTACCTGTAACAAGTTTACTGTTCCTTACTATACCAATTTCTGATAACTAATGTACTTTCTTCACTTGGGTAATAACGTTTATCCTTATCTTGTTTGCCTATTGCGAATACAGAAAACCCCAGAAACCATGGCTCATTCTCAAATTCTCTTCTATAAGCTTCAAAGCAATTAGCTTGTTCAACATTATTTACAATGCTATTTTCATCTGGATCCCATGGATGAAATGATGCTTCATCAGTTTTAGGAAAACCAATCTCTCCAAAGAAGATAGGTTTATTCCATTTATCATAAAAATTTTTTATCTCTTGTTTTATATTTTGGTTTCTAACTTCTCCATTTACAGATATCTGTGAACTTTCTATTGCACTTACAAGATTTTCCGCAGTATTTGTAGCATTATTTGTAAGTTCGAAATAAGCTGCAATAGATATAAAATCTAGTTTTGAAAACAACTTATTATTTAGCTTGTTTTCATAGTCAGTAATACTTTTAGTATCCCATGATGCTGTATACCACCAATTAGTTCTATAGGTTACTAATCCTTTATAATAGGTTCTAACATAATCTATGGTATCACACCAATTTTTTTCTTCAGGTTCTATATTTACAAAATTACTCCCTATGTTTAGTGCATCTACATTGTATGGTACTGCAATATCATCTATTAATGTCTTTAATACATTTGCCCTCCAATTTAAAAAGAAAGTATCCATATCATCTGGATTCCAATCTGTTTCAATATCCTCTCCCCCAGCTATCCAGGGATAAGGCTCTAGTATTATATTTATATTTTTACCATTTAATTGTTTAATTAAGTTTATTGCTTTCTCTTCGCTTGATCTGTCAACTCTCATACCACTTGAAGAAAGATTATCTATTTCTATTTTTACAGGTATATTTAAGGTATTCAATTGAAACTTATCTATATCACTTAAGGCTTGTTCAATGTCATAGTCTGTAGATAGATTTCCTGATTTAATCTTCTTTCCATTTAACATTTCACCTTCATTACTTTTAATATTAAAGTTCAATGTGTATTCTTTATTCAAAGTCTTACCTTTAGTAGAATGCACCTGATTTCCGATGTTTAATATGTAACTTTCTCCTGCCGTATATCCCCCTTGAGGAGCTGTCACTGTAACTGTTTTACTATCCTGACCTAATTGTATTCCCACATTTACTTTATCACCTTTACTGTCTGTTACAGTTATTCCTTGCCTGGTTAAGTCGTCAAATTCAACATCACTTGTAAATTTGATTGTCCATGTTTTATTAGCATCTACTGTTTGATTGTCAGTAAAGCTTACTGCTTTTACATTAGGTGTAATTAATAAAAAAATACCAAAAAAAGTTGCCATTAAAATTTTGTTTTTCAATTTATCCATCCCCTTATTATTACTTATATACTTAATTATATATTTTGGGGCAACAATAATCTACATAGTACTCTTATATACCTAATAGGTTTTGCACGAAGGTATACTCATTAAAAAGAAATAAGTAATTTTTTATTTCCCAAGCTCTACTGAAAATATACCTGAAAATGATAAACATTATTTCCAATCTGCTGAAAATAAACCTGAATACTTAACCGGCATATATTTATCAAAAAATTCTTTTCTATCTTTTTCAGGATTTAAGTCCTCAAATTCACTTGGAAATAAGAATTTTGCCATTTCCTCAACACCAGCAAAATTATAAGGTCGAATATAAAGATTGTAATGAAGTGCGTAAAGCCTTCCATTTTTAATTGCATTTAAATCAGACCATCCCGCTCTTTGGGTGTAAAGGCTTAAATGCTCATTAGCACTTTGCCCAGTTGCAAAAAATCCAAGACGCATAATATTATCAGTTGGACTCCAGTTAGCTCCACCTATGATAATAATATCAGGATTTGAGGCAAGTACCTTTTCGGCATTTAATGGCTGGCCTGTGACACCAATACTAATATTATCTGCGCCGAGTTTGTCCCAAACATAACCCCAACTGGTTTTCACATCACCATCTGTCTGACCAATCTTATCTGGAGCCACATTGCCGCACTCCCAATATAATACAGGCTTTTTTATTCCGCTTGAAATAACTTTTTGAACTCTTTGCAGCACAGCATCAGTTTTCTGGTTAGCATAATCCACCATTTCATCAACTTTCGATTCTTTACCCAGCATTTTTCCTACCATTTTTATACTCTTTCCAGGTCCATAAAAAGGATCGGAATTATTATCCATAATAACAACAGGCAATCCTGTAGAAATCATTTTCTGTATGCAATTTTTATTGTAGAATTGTTTATCAACAATGATTATATCTGGATTTAAATTCACAACAGATTCAACACTTATTGCATCGTCATACACACTGCCAAGGGCAGTCATTTTATCAAGATTCTTGTATACTTTTGAAAACATATTATATCCATCAATATCGGTACTCTTGAAACTTTGGCCTACAGCCACTAATTTTGTATCTAGTTCTTTACCTAAAATTGAAGAGAGCATATATATATCCATTGTTCTCACAAGTACAATACGTTTAACATTAGTGGATAGTGTCACTTTCCTGCCAACCATATCTGTAAAAACCTTCGTTTTTGAAGCAGTTGAAGCCGGATTCGATGATGTTGAATTATTAGAACCACACCCTGAAAATGCGAAGATAAGTGCAGCTGTCAATAGCAAACCAATAATTCTAATTCCTAATTTTTTGTTTTTCATCTTGATTCCTCCTCAGCATATAATTAATTAAATTTGAGATACTATTTCATATTTTTCTCATATGCCAGACTTGATACTGTTTTCTTAGCTATATACTATTATTCATCTTTCCAGTCTTCAAAAAATACTCCAGAATAGTTAATAGGCATATATTTAGAAAAAAATTCTTTTAAATCTGCTTCTGGATCAACATCTTTAAATTGTTCCGGCCACAATTTCTTCCCAATATATTCAACAACTGCAAAATCAAAGGGATATTTGGCATAATTAAAATGAAATCCATATAATCTGCCATTTTTAATAGCTGAAAGCTCACTCCAGCCAGATCGTTTCGTATACTCTCCTAAATGTTTTTTAGCTTGTTCTTCAGTGACAAAATAACCAAATCTCATAATATTTGACGTTGGATTCCAATTTGCTCCACCTATCATAATCATATCAGGATTTGAACTTAAAACTATTTCAGGATTCAGTGATTCCGACCCGTGCCCTTCTCCTATATTTTCAGCACCTAATCTTTTAAGTAACGCTCCAAATCCAGTAGATGTCTCTCCTCTTGTGGTTCCAATTTCCTCAGGTGTTACATTCCCCAATTCAAAATAAACAGACGGCTTTTTCGAACTTTCTTTTACAGCTTTATTGGCAATCTTTAGTACATTGTCAATTCTGTCTCTAGCATATTTTACCATTTCGTCTGTCTTTTCTTTGTACCCTAACATATCACCTAACATAGACATACTGTCCAGCATACTATATAATGGATCCTTTTTAGGATTAGAGCCATCCGAATCAATAAAAACTACAGGCAATCCAACCTCAATCAATTTTTTAACGCTGCTCTTCTGCATAAAATAATAATCAACAATAATAATGTCCGGATCGAGCTCCAGCAGTTTCTCACTGCTTACTGAATCATCATATATGCTTCCACATTGTACAATTTTGTCCATGTCAAAAGTTTGTGAAAACTTTTGATACAAATCTATGTCATTGGTTTTTAAATCCTGCCCTAGAGATATTACTTTTTTGTCAAAATCCTTACCCAATATGGCCCCTAAAATATTCGTTTCCATATATCTCAGTGTGACAATTTTATTTATGTTAGTTGATAATTTTACTTTTCTGCCTGCCATGTCAGTATATGTTTTCGTTGCAGGTGTATTCTTTGCTGTTTCTTCTTTTCTTGCTGTGGTGCCACATCCAACCAAAGATATCAACATGACTGCAATGAATAACATACTCAGCAGTTTTCTCTTCATATAAATCTTTTTCATTTCAATTCCCTCCAGTTCGTATATAATTGATTTAAATATGAGATACTAATTTATATTTATTCTTATCAGTTTCAGTGGAAATGCCTACGAATTCAATAACTTGTTTACCTTGTTTATTTACATATATTTCACTATCAATTTTATATATTTCCCTTATCATTTTTTTTGTTAAGACTTCCTTAGGTGTTCCGTGAGAATAAATATTGCCATCTTTCATGACAACAATATTATCAGCATATCTTGATGTGAGATTTATATCGTGCATTACAATTATTACAATCATCTTTTTTTCATATGCTAAATTTGATACTGTATTCATTAGTGAAAATTGACGATGTATATCTAGATTATTTAATGGCTCATCTAATATGAGAATTTCTGGTTCTTTAATTATTGATTGAGCTAATGACACCATTTGAAGCTGACCGCCACTTAATTCATTAATTTTACTTTTTGCTAAGTGCTGCAATTCAAAAGCATCTAAAATATTATTTACCTTTTGTTCCTGCTTTTTACTAACTTTAAGATTTAGTGTATTTATTAGTCCTAAAAGCACAGCTTCAAAAACAGTAATTGAAGCATCATTTTGTGTTGTTTGGGGCAAGTAACCTACCTTTTGCTTAATAAATTCTTTTTTCTGTTTCTTAATGCTTTCACCTTGGTAATACATTTCACCATCACACTTATATATATTTAAAATACACTTAACTAATGTAGACTTTCCTGAACCATTTGGCCCAATAATTGCAGTTACATTATTATGAAAAGTCAAACTAATATTATTTAGAGAAAATTTAGAAGAATGTTTATAATTAATATTCTGTATTTTAAGACTCATACTCTTCTCACCTTCCTTGTTTTAAAATAAGTACCAATAAAAACGGAATACCTATAATTGAAGTAACTATTCCTAAAGGAATCTGTACCCCTGATATGGCAACCTTGCTTAGCACAGATGAAACTGATAACATAAATGCTCCAGTTAACATAGATGCCGGAATAAAAAACCTTTGTTCTTCTCCTACTAAAGACTTAGCTACATAGGGTGCAACTAGTCCAACAAAGCCTATGGTTCCAACAAAGCAAACTGCGATGGATGTTATTAATGAAGATAATATCAAAACCTTTGTTCTTAACTTTTCTACATTAATCCCTAAAGCTGCTGCAGTACTTTCCCCCATACATAATGATGTTAGCTTCCAGGATTCTCTAAAGAGAATTGGTGTCACTATTACAAGTACTACAAATACTATTGCATCCTGCTGCCATGTAGCTCCTAAGATACACCCTTGTGACCAGTTAGTTATACCTCTTAAAATTTCATCTGGTACAAAGTATGTAAGAATAAAATTTAACGCTGTAAACATAAAACTTATTGCAATCCCAGCTAAAATTATTGTTCCTCTATCCTTTTTTATCTTTCCAATGGTATAAATAAAAAAGGATGATATTAATGAAAAAGCAAAAGCAAATATAGGAGTGGCATAATTATTCATGTATTTGGGTAAGAATGCATATCCAAAAATCAAAGATATTGAGGCTCCAAAAGATGCTGCCGAAGATATTCCCAGTGTATACGGACTAGCAAGATTATTATTAAGTATAGTCTGCATTTCCATACCTGCAATTGCTAATCCTGCACCAGCTAATAGTGCCATAGTTGCTATTGGTAATCTAATTACCCTGACAATTATATTCACTTTTCTGCCCAGTGACTCAGGATTCATCAATGAAGTGATTACATCAAAAATATTCAACATTGCCGGTCCAGTTGAGAGATCAATTACAAAGCTTATTAATACAAGCAGTATTAAAATCATCAACGCTATTACTTTTCGCATAATAACTAACTTGTAATTTTGAGACTTTCCAATAGCAATTTTTTTAGAGCTTATATCCACGATTTCTCCCTCCTTCTAAACTGATTTTTATCAATATTTTGCAATAAGTTTATAAAAATAAGCCAAATTCAATATGTCCTCAACCAAAAATGACATTCCTTCAACCCCAGCATAACCACTTTTGCTAATACTAATCTTGTCAAGCACTGGATATGTATACTGCAGAAAAGGAATATCCAGTTCATTAGCTAATCCCCTCTCAAAAGACGATCCAAAAATCATTACTGAATTAGATTTAAAAACTTCATCTCTTATCTCCTCCCTGTCTTTTTTTTGTTCAGTATCAATTAACACATCTACAACTATTCCAAGTTCAGTTTCTAAAAATTTTTTTAGACCATATATTCTTGCCTTGTCTCCTAAAACAGCTACTGGCATACCCATAAAAGTATCTATAAATGAGTGAAGTTCATTTAATAATTCTAATGATAAAGTTTCCTTTTCATCGAAATTTTCATGGACTTTAATTGACAATGCTGCCAGTATTTTATTTACAAAAATTCTACTGCCCGTTATTCCATATGGATAACTGACAGTTATATAGGGAGTTCCAAATTTTTCTTTTAACATTTCTCCAACAAACTGGAACCCATCTAATACAACATTTACCACAGCTGATGGTACTTTCATAATATTCTCATAGCTATCATAGGGAAAAATAGAATTTATATATATGAAATCCTCCAGCATATTCTCTATATTAATTAAATCCGAATCAACTTTGTAATCATCAGAGAAAAAGCCTATTAAATTAATTGAATTTTTAATTATTTCTCTTGGCATCATTTCATCTATTAATAGTTTGAATGCACTTTTCATACCTCTTATACCTGCATCATTGAAACCTGGTTCATTTAATAAAAAAATATTTTCTAAATTGTTCTTCTGTTTAAACCTATTAATGACATTTAGAGCATCATCATTTAATATTTCAGGTATGCATCCAGTTATCACATATATAACTTCAGCCTCATAGAGTTTAACTATATTTTCTAAAGCTTCTTCTAAAATTTTTTCTCCTCCATTTACTATCTCTTCTTCATAAATAACTGTAGATGTCTGTCTTATATCACTTATTTTTGATGAAATATGAAATGCTAGTGTTCCCCAGTTACAACCAACTGTTGAATGAATCAAAATTACAGAATCTTTAATACTTATAACTACTCTGTATGCTCCAAACAATCTACACTCACTATCACAATTCATCTCATTTCCCTCCTCTCTGTAGCCAGAGAATATCCCACATTTTTTTACTTACCTTCTCATTGACATTCACACTATTATAATTATCTAAAAGCAAGCTCTTATCCTCACGAAATACAGTTCTATTAATCATATCTATATAATGAAGTATAAATTTTTCATAATTATTAAAATCTAATGGTATGAACGATGGTAGATTAATATGTTTAGAATTTTGAATATGTGTATACCCAATGCATAAATCTGCATTTTCTTCAAATGCAATGATTTTTTCTATATCAAAATTAATTTTCCAATTAACCTCATAATCTAATTCATTTAAACCTTCTACTATATTTTCTTTTGCCATCTCAAACAATGTATCTTTAGAAAATAAACTCATATACCCATTTTGTTTAACTGTAACAACTACATATTTTATTTTTAGTTTTAATACGCAGCCATAAAAATAAATTAATTTATATATATCTCTAAAATCTTCACAATATATAGCACAAGTGTATTTACTCATCTTAAGCAATTTTTTTTCTAGCCTCTCCTGAATATGAACTTTCCGCTCATTTAAGTACCTGCCTAATCTCTCATAAGCTCCAATTTTCTTAGCTATATCTATATAAAATTCTTCAATTCCATTTAGACCTCTGTAGCCATAATCTTCGTTTTTGACTATCATAAATTCCGTTCCATATAATTCTTTCATTTTTATTACCCATTTAACACGACTTGTTATTATATTAAGTGCTGCTCTAGGTGCTGTTTCTAGTTCTTCAACAGAACAATTTGGTATAAATGCATTTATTTTTATTCCCATCTTCTCCAATTCTTTTTTTATACCATTTACCATGGCATTTTCATGAATTCCCCAGTAAAAACCGCATATGTTTATAAGAGTATTCTCTACTTCTTGAGGTTTCATTACATTTTCAACGATTACCTCCATAGCTTCTGAAAACCCACAACTTTTTAAATTGCCATCATGAATCTTTTTCTTATCAGTGTTATTTTCACAAAAACTTTTTCTTGCATTACCTCTCTTATCAGCATGTGAAATCTTTTTTGATTTAACGAATAATAGCTTACAAGTAATTTGAGGCTGTAACTCTCTAATAACTCCTTCTATATCATCCCCAGTCATATCAACAGAGGATGCTGGAATAATGCCAATTAATGATGGATTATATTTTTTCGCCGTTTCAATAATTGCCTCCTTTAATTTTTCACTTCCCCCCATTATAATATCTTTTTCCTTTAAACCCGTACATTTTAGATTATATGCTGGCTTCCAGCTTCTTCTGCAAACATATCTGTAATGAAATCCACATCCGCTAGAACCATGTAAAATAGGAATGGCATTTTCAATTGTTGAAATTGCAAATATTGCTCCAGCAACCTTTCCACTTGGTGTAAACTCATGAATATATGGAACTCTATCATATAGATAACTATTTTTATAGAACTCTCTTAGACTTGTCTCCATTTTCCCATTTCCCACTCCTTTCTATAACAACTAGATATAGGCACTTTCAGAATTTTGTATTAGTTCACCTATGACAAATCAGCACAAAATTATGCTAAATTGTGTCAAAGGTATTATTTTGGTATTTGATTCATTATAATTTAATTTCATATTTATCACAATACTTTTTTAATATTTTATCATAAATTATATATATTTTTTAAATAATTAATTATTTTTCCGGGAATTATTATCTATTTATCAATATTGAAATCATTATCGATCTACTATATTTTATAAAATTATGTTGAATTTTAATGTTTTTAATACCATATTATTTAGTTTCTAGAAAACATTAATTTAACCATTTACGTCGTAGTTTTTTCATATCTTAAACAACCTTTTTTATAAAAAATCTTATACTTTGGCCTAACACCACCGAACGTGTTATAAGGGGCAAAATAGCTTTAATAAATTGGATAAAATAAACGACCATTTGCTTTACTATTTTTCTTTTTATATTACAAAATGTAAGTAAGCCATTTCTATAGTTAATAAACTCGGTAACTAAATCAAAGTGAAGATATTGACTTAGTTAACCATTTACTTTACTATATTTAGTATAAATTGCTATGGAAGGACGTTAAATAATGGTATTTGGGTATGTGATAAATCGGAATTTCAGGAGGTATTTTTATGATAGAAAGAGAAGAAATTTTTGCTTATGTAAAGGAAAAATTTGATACAGAGCCTGACTATCCTTGGTTTAAATATCCAGATTATGCGGTAATTAGACATGAGGGGGGTGGCAAATGGTACGGACTAGTTATGAATGTACCAAGAATTAAATTAGGCTTGACAGGAAAAGGAAGTGCTGAAATATTAGACTTGAAGTGTGACCCAGCATTAAATAGTTTATTAAGAAGCCAACAGGGGATTTTACCTGCATACCACATGAATAAAGAACACTGGATTACAATTATTTTGGATAGCCCTTTTCCTAAAGAGGAAATCTACAATTTAATTAATTTGAGTTATGATTTAACAAAATAGAAATTAATGAACAAAAATAAAATATAATTCACAAATTCTAATTTCAAAGTTTATGTCTTCAAAAAAATTATGAGTACAGGAGCTTTTTTGATATATAAAAAATTATATCAAAGTAACACTTATTCTAAAATTTACAATAACATAAATTTGTCTTACCTCAATCTCTTACACTAATTGATTTAATGCATTATTATCGTTTCTTAGCTTGATGGCCATGTGGTATTACCAGCAAGTGTGTCATGTACTAAAAAATAAATGGAATTAAATGGTATTAAGTAGAATTTTATAGTTATGAATCGGTGAAACATTGTATGTAAATGTAAGCATAATATCTTTTAATCGCTAAATAAAAACAGAGAATAGTATTATTACTCACCTCAATTCTGTCATATACTATCTCTGTATCTTACCTCTTAATATAATAAACATTATTAACTTATAATGTACTTGCAAAACGAACTGGTGACAATTTAATTCCGACTGCTGATTTTTTTATTTTAGACAAAAAAGAAAGAGTACAGACTCAATGTCCATACTATAAAAATTATTTTAATCTACTAATTTTATTCCTAGTTTTTCATAAAACTCAGAGTCTATATTATGGCTAATTGTAAGTTTATTATCTTTTCTAAATTTTATTACATACTGCTTCATCTCCTCCCCATATATGCCATCTAAATTTCCAGGATAATAACCTTTTTCTTTCATTTTTCTTTGCACCTCTAAAACATCTGCCCCTCTATCTCCAG
>ENA-UOOE01001918-UOOE01001918.1-fermentation-metagenome-genome-assembly--contig:-NODE-1918-length-16163-cov-23.817606_pt1 | contig 16163 bp, 17 predicted proteins | sample MGYA00245776_ERZ724021 | MGnify/ENA primary metagenome ERZ724021 (study PRJEB28704, sample SAMN03018321) | fermentation metagenome | biome: anthropogenic terrestrial biome; feature: soil... | reverse complement strand
TAAGAGTATTACTAAGTGTTTGTAAAAAAGGACAAAATATGAAGAAAAATCAAATCGTAGATTTAAAAATTACGGATTTATCCTATCAAGCAATGGGAGTTGCCCATTATGAAGGGATGACTGTTTTTGTTAACAATGCCTTACCAGGTGAAGTTGTTACCGCAAAAATTTTGAAAGTCAAGAAGCGTTACGCTTTTGCTAAGATTGAAGAAATTAAGAAAGAGAGTCCTGACCGGGTAACTGTTAAACTCAATCAGTGGGTACAAACTGGGTTAGCATCGCTAGCACATATTAAGTATGATAAGCAACTTGAGTTTAAACGTAATCAGGTCGTTAACTTACTTAAAAAAGCTCATATGGAAAACGTTGAAGTAGGAGAAACCTTACCTAGTCCAGAACAAACAGGTTATCGTAACAAGGCGCAGGTTCCTGTAAGAGAAGTTAAGGGACAATTAGAAATTGGCTTCTTTAGGCGTCATTCTCATGACTTGGTTCCACTTACTAACTTCTTTACAACGGATCCGGAAATTGACCGTGTTTTAGTTGCGGTTCGCGATTTGTTACGTAAATACCAAATCCCAGCTTATGATGAAATTAATAATAAGGGTGAGGTTCGCTACCTTGATGTTCGTCGCAGTAAAGCAACAGGTGAAATTATGGTAATCCTAGTATGTTTGCACAAGGATTTTCCACAACTGCCTGACCTTGCTAAGGATATTGAAAAGATTAAAGGGGTAACGAGTTTGATTTTAAACTATAACCCTAAGAAGACCAATGTTATCTTAGGTAAGACGGATTACCTCGTATTTGGTGAACCACAAATTACCGATAAGATTGGTGACCTTAAATTCAAGATTTCACCAGAGAGTTTCTTCCAGATTAATTCTTTGCAGACACCACGTTTGTATAATTTAGCAATTAAGCAAGCTGATTTGAAGCCGAAAGATGTTGTTGTTGATGCTTATTCAGGAATCGGTACGATTGGGTTGTCTGTCGCTAAGCATGTAAAGTCAGTTCGTGGAATTGAAGTTGTTAGGGATGCTGTTAAGGATGCAAATGCAAATGCCAAATTAAATGGCATTAATAATGCTAAGTATACGACCGGCAAGGCAGAAAAAATTATGCCACGCTGGGCTAGCGAAGGGATGAAGACGGACGTAATCTTTGTCGATCCACCAAGAAAAGGTTTGACTCCTGAGTTTATCGATGCAGCTGTGAAGACTAAACCAAAGAAGATCGTTTATATCTCATGTAACCCAGCTACTTTGGTTCGTGATTTACAATTGTTCCAAACAAAAGATTATATATTTAACCGGATTGATGCTGTGGATATGTTCCCACAGACTCCACATGTGGAATCCGTAACCGTCCTTGAGCGCACAGATAAATAGCCTGTAAACGCTGGTATGCCGGCATTCTTGATAGATGAAAAGTGTACTAATTCCTCTTTTGGTGATTGGAATTAGTACACTTTTTGCTTATTGAGCTAGAGGGTCGAGTGGACAACGTGCTGGATTTTTAGGTTGTGTAGATAAGTGTCCGTTTTGGGGAGGTGAGTTGGTTAAGTTGATGAGAGAAGCAGTAATGGTTGACATGACGATAAGATAATGGATGTTAATTATTAAAGATATTTATAATCAAAGATTTAATTTATTGATTCTAATCAATTTTTGTAAAATGCTTTTATGCTAAATTTATATCGCAATAGTCAAATGGAAGGATGAGAAATATGGTTGATTATATTGCAAAAATTAAACCAATAAATGCGGATAAAATTGAAACACAGGCGCATGGAATAGCAACATTTAGTGAAAATGGTAATAGCCTTCATATTCATGTGGAAATGTTTGATACGCCTGCCAATATTGAACATTGGGAACATTTCCATGGATTTCCAGATGGGAAACAAGCTCATGTTCCGACGCTAATGCAGGACGTGAATCATGATGGTTTTATTGATTTACCTGAAACAGAGGCAGTATCTGGGACAACGATGGTTCCTTTTGATGATGTACCACAAGAAATGAACATTCCCCATGATGGCTACCCGGTTGCAGATAAATACGGTCATTATGAATATGATAAGGATGTCCCATTAAAAGATTTACAAGCAAAATTTAAGCAAGCATTTGGTAGTGAGGATCTTCAATTAGATAAACGAGTAGTTTATGTTCACGGCGTACCAGCGGATCTTAAATTACCATCTAGCGTTGCCGGTAATGTTATGAGTTATGATGCACATACAACTTTGCCAATTGCTGCTGGAGAGATTAAATTGGCACATTAATTTTTATAGAACTGAAATTTGAAAGCTAGAGTCTATGCTTTTTGCATGGTTTCTAGTCTTTTTTTGTATATTCTCTCTTTTATTAAACGAAATTTACACGATAAAACTGTGATTTTTTGCTTAAAAGATAAATATAAAAAGACACTAGTATCTTGATAACAGTCAAGTCACCTAAATTGTTTTTTACCTATGATATGTAGTGTCAAGAAAGGGAGAGGTGAAAAATGATTAAGTTACAACAATTTTTTATGAGGTACAAAAAGCAGCTTTTGCTTGTTAATACTATTCTGCTGTTGCTTGCTGAAGGATCTAAATGGCTATTGCACATGAATTTACCATACCAGGCTTTAATGCTTATCGTGGGGATTGTCGGAGTGCTTCCAATTGTTTTGACGGCTATTTCATCTTTAAGGGTTAAATTAATTTCTATTGATGTTTTAGTATCGCTGGCGGTAATCGGTGCCTTCATTATTGGTGAATTTAATGAAGCAGCCATTGTTACTTGGCTATTCATGTTAGGAGATGTACTGGAAGAATTAACCCTAAAGAAAACGCGGTCAGCCGTTGCTGATTTAACCAAAATGGCACCACAGACTGCGTTAGTTGTTCAAGATGATGGCTCAACTGAGAAAGAAGACGTCGATTTCATTGATCCTGGTGAGAAGATTTTAGTTAAAACTGGTGATCAGGTTCCAGTCGATGGCAAGGTTATTTCAGGTTCTGGTTATCTTAATGAAGCCAGTGTTAACGGTGAATCTAAATTAGTTAATAAAAAAGCCGGTAATGAAGTATATGCAGGAACTATCCTTGAAAACGGTACATTGACTGTCGAAACTACCGCAGTCGGTGAAGATACGACTTTCGGTAAAATTATTGAAATGGTTGAAGAAGCACAAGATACAAAGTCACATACAGAAAAGTTAATTAACCGGTTTTCCAAATATTACACTCCTGCCGTACTTGTAATTGCGATTGCTGTGGGCCTAATTACTAAAGATCTTAAGTTAGCTATTACGGTCATGGTGCTGGGCTGCCCAGGTGCTCTAGTTATTGGTGTACCAGTATCTACAGTTGCTGGTATCGGTAATGGTGCTAAAAGCGGCATTATGTTTAAAGGGTCGCAAGTAATGGATCAAACTCACCGGATTGATGAAATTGCTTTTGATAAAACCGGCACTTTGACTGTTGGACATCCAGAAGTTAGTGCAATTGAGGTATTAAATGGGCCCAAAGATGAAATTATTAAATTAGCTGCTCAAATTGAGCGTCAAAGTAACCACCCCTTAGCTCAGGCAATTGCCAAATTAAATAAACAAAAGCCAGCTTCAATTAAAGTAGAAACTGTTAAGGGTAAGGGAATCATCGCCATTTTAAATAATCAAAAATATTATTTAGGTAACCAAGACTTAATCGTTGAAAATACCCGTACCAATGCAAAATTGGATAAGACAATTAATCATTTGAGTCAATTAGGTAATTCAATTGTCGCTTTTGCTAATGAAGACCAAAGTCAATTAGCTGTTTTTGGCATTAAAGACCAATTGCGTCCAGAAGCTAATGATGCTTTAACCCGCTTAAAAGAATTAGGGGTTAAAAAGTTAGTTATGCTTTCTGGAGACAATCAAGAAACTGCTGAACGAATTGCGGCGAAGTTGTCAATCGATGAAGTTCATGGTCAAATGTTGCCACAAGACAAGGCTGCTTTTGTTAAAAAAGAAAGAGCCAAGGGACACCATATTGCTTTTATTGGTGATGGGATCAATGATAGTCCGGCCTTAGCTAATGCTAATGTTGCAATTGCCGTTGGTAGTGGGACGGATGTTGCCATTGAAGTTTCAGACATAGTTTTAGTTAAAAATGACTTGCGGAAGATCGCTTATGCCCTTGGCTTATCCAAGAAGACAATTTTGAACATGAATGAAAATATCGTGATGGCTTTACTGACAGTCTTATTGTTGTTCATCGGTTTGTTTGCGGGTTATGTTGAAATGGCAAGTGGGATGTTTATTCATGAATTTAGTATCTTAATTGTTATCTTGAACGGGATGAGATTAATCAAATTTTAACAAAAAATTGACGATCATCAAGTTTATAATCAACAAAACAAAGTAGCATTAGATATGTAAATTAATAAGGAAGGGGGAATTTAATCATGGAAAAAGTAATGATGAAATTATCTGGCATGACCTGTCCTTCATGCTTAAGCAAAATTGAAAGGGCGGTTGGTAGTTTGGATGGAACCGACCAAATAAAAGTTTTATTCAATGCAGGAAAGCTAAAATTTACGCTGGATCCTGATAAGACTAAAACTGTTGACGTCAAGACAGCTATTGAAAAAATGGGTTATGAAGTACAAGGAATTAAGGAAAAGGAGCTTAACTGATGAATGCAGAAGAAAAATACCAGGCGGAATTGAAGCAAAGCGACCTTGATCACCATCAGCCAACTGCAGCTGCCATGACTGGTCACATTATTTCTAACTTGTTAATCCATTCTTTAAAGATTAACCAAGCTAACTTATTTGCTAAAGGATCTGCTAGTCTTTTTTTAGCCGAAAAAGCTGCTGGTTGGATTGCTTATGAACGTCAGGAATTTGACCAATTGAATCACTTATTGGTTAATAATGGTGAAAGTATTCCAACAATTACAGCTCAATTTAAGGAATATACTATGCTAGAAGAAGATGGCAGTGGTAAATATTTAACAGGTGATAAGCAATTGTTTGCCTTGGTAAAAGATTTTGATACGCAAACGCTCTTCATTACTAAGGCAATTGCTTTAGCTAACAATGAAAGTTGGCTAGAATTATCTGCTAATTTAACTAATTTAATGGCTTGGATTAAGGAGCAAATTCGGGTAACTCAAGACTTCTTAGGTCATGAACTAAAAGAAGGATTGTATGTCGAAGACGACGATGATGACTTTTAATTAAAGGACGATGAATTTAATGGCTGATTTATGTGTTAACTTAGTACCACTATTTAATGCTTTACCTCAGGATGAGAAGATGCAAATCGAAAAATTAGTTCAGCATAAAAACTATCAAAAGGGTGAAGTGATAATTGATCCAACGATAAATGATAATTTAGTAATTGTCGCTGATGGTAACGCTAAGCAGTACACCTTAGATGAAGACGGCTATGAGAATGTTTTGCAAATCTTGCATACAGGTGATTATATTGGTGAGGATTGGCTTTTTGGTCAAAAAAATATCAATAATTACGTCGAGGCTACGGAACACAGTGAAATTTGTTTATTAAAACGGCAGGATTTACTGAAGCTGATGCATAAACAGCCAGAATTAAGTATCCGATTATTGGAACTAAATATTGTTAAAGTTTCGGAAATGCAAAAACAAATTCACTTGTTGGCTTTGCCGAAGGTTGAAGACCGGTTATTAAAGTATTTACAAACATATGCAGATGAAATTGGTAAAAATAATTTTACCTTACCCTTAAAAATGAAGGACTTAGCCTTATACCTTGGAACAACACCTGAGACCCTGTCTCGTAAATTTGCTTTATTAGAAAAGCAAGGTCAACTGAAACGTCAATTACGTCGAATTGAATTATTCGAAAATTAGTTTAATTAGGCAATTATTGCTTAGTTGATCATATACACGTTATATCAGTTTAGAAAATAAGAGAAAGGCGGGTCATATTATATGCAAAGTGAATTTCAAAAAATTTTTCAAGAAATTCAAGCAGATCCTGATAATGAATCTTTTACAAAGCAAGGGATCAAGCCACTTTACTATGCTTCTTCATCTGCCAGAATAAATATCATTGGCCAAGCACCAGGACGAATTGCCCAAGAAAAAATGAAATTCTGGGATGATCCAGATGCAGAAACTAGGCATTATCGGTGGTATAGGCCCAGAAGCAACAATGAATTATTATTCGGCAATCATTAAGCAGTATCAGGAGCGGATCGGGACTGATAAAGAGCTGCCTCGTATCACTATCGAATCCATTAATATGTATCACATGTTCCGTCTGCTTGATGCTCAACAGTATGATAAAGTCGCCGGTTATGTAGGAGCTGCGGCCAATAATTTATTGAAAGCCGGGTGTGACTTTGGATTGATGTGTGGCAATACGCCCCATCTATTATTTGATCAGATTCAAGCGCGCACTGATTTGCCATTGTTAAGCATTTTCGAGACAGCGGTAGCGGCTGCCCAGCAGTTGCACCTTCAACGATTGGCTTTACTAGGCACCAAATTTACAATGTAAAATGACTTTTTCATCAAGCCATTTCGAGAGGCCGGAATTGAAGTTTGCCGTCCCAGTGAAAATAATCAATCCATAATTCATCAAAAAATTGTAGACGAACTCGAAAACGGGATTGTTAAGAAAGAGACTAAGCAGCAGTTAATGACAATTATCAATAAGATGGTTCAAAAAGATCACCTTGATGGTGCAGTCTTGGGATGTACCGAATTGCCGTTAATCTTAGGGCAGGAAGATTTCAAGAACATTCAAGTGTTTGATATTGCTCAGGTTCAAATCAAGGCTGCTGTGGATCAACTTCTAAAAAAGCCAAAATAACTGAGTGCCGCAGATCCTGAATATTTACATCTTAACTTTAACCACTTCACTATCTTTGAACGTGAACTCCATGTAACGTTGAAAAAGGTCAAGGACATTAAATATCGTCATCACATCAGCCAAGCAATTAAACAACAGGTGATGATACAACTAACTACCAATGAGTCCCAAATTGATATCGCCAAGGAACTGGGAATCTCTGACTGGACTGTTAGACGGGTTATCTTTAACCTGGATCAATTTTTCAAACCAAACTATCATTGGTTACCTCGCCATATTGCCTTTGATGATTTTAAATCTGGTCGCTTTGCACCCAGTGGAATGAGTATGATCCTGATGAACATTGAAAATCATCGTACCATTGATATTATTCTGTCACGACGTAATCGCTACTTGCGTAATTACTTTCTGCGCTACGATCGTGCGGCTCGTCTGGCAGTGCGCACGGTTACGGTTGACCTGTATACGCCTTATCGTCATCTTATTCATGAACTATTTCCCCATGCCATAATTATTGCCGACCACTTTCATGTGGTCGCTCAAGCTTACCGGGCTTTGAATAAAATTCGGGTTAAAGCTATGAACCAAGCTGGCAATGGGAGCCATCAATGGCGGGCACTCAAGCATTTCTGGAAATTAATCCTAACCCCAGCGGGGTTACTCAAATATGATAACTATTGGTCACGTCGTAATTTTGGCTATACTCAGTTGACCGACGTTGAAGTTATTCAACGCTTACTGGCTTTCAATGATGATCTTAAACAAGCTTATCGTTATTATCAGGACCTTATTCTCGCGATCAATCATCGTAGTAAGGATGAACTCAATCATTTACTCGCGATTAAATGGACCCAGCTTCCCCAATCACTTCAAAAAGTTCAACGGACTCTCCGGAGGCATCGTAAAGAGATATCACCAGCTTTAAATATGGTGACTACACGAATGGTCCAGTCGAAGGAACTAACAATAAGATCAAAGTTATTAAACGAACTGCTTATGGCTTTCGTAACTTCTTTAATTTTCGGGCTCGAATCCTGCTTGCCCTTCCTAACTCATACTTTGCCATCAACTGGAAGAATAAAAGAACAGCTCATGTCCAATCGTAAGCACTCCATAACAAGACGTATATGAAAATCAGTAGGCACCTCCTAAACTGGAAGAAAACAGTTGGAGGTGCCTTTTCAATTGCAAGATATTATTCCGGTGAATTTACATGAACGAAATCCAAAGGATTTCAAACCAACCAAGCCACAAATGGTAGCAAAACTATCAGTCAAACGAGTCAACGTCACCATTTTTGACACGATTAGCAAAGACCAAATGAGTGAATTAATGGAAGTGATTTTGAATCATGTTGGTTAACTGGCAAGATCCAAAACATGTTTACATTGTTTGCGGGAAAACAGACCTTCGTAAAGGGATCGATGGCTTAGCCATCGTCGTGCAAGAGAATTACGGTTTGGGACTATTTGATGATTCATTGTTCTTGTTTTGTGGCAATCGCAATGACCGTTTTAAAGGTTTATATTGGGATGGTGAAGGTTTCATCCTGTTGTATAAACGGTTTGAGAATGGTGGCCTTCGTTGGCCACGTTATCGAAACGATGCTCATCAGTTAACCAAGCAACAAATTAGGCAATTATTGGAAGGTATCAATCCGTTACCTCCAAGACGGGTTAAACCCGCGTCACATGGGCCTTTTTATTGAGTTTTTGGCTGTTAATGGTCCTCTGTTTTCGGTATAATAATATATATCGGAAAGGAGGTGACGAATCATGGCAAACGAAGAAAAATTACTTCAGGAAAATGATGACCTTAAACAGATAATTAAAGAGCAAAAGGAAATCATTGAGCAGTTAAAACAGTTACTGTACGGGAAAAAAACGGAAAAAATACCCGTTAACGAAAACCAGACATCGCTATTTGATGATGAAGAATTAGATGAGATGGCTGAAGAAGTAGAATACGACGAAGTCGTTGAAAAGACTACTAAGACCGTGGTTCGTCATCATTCCAAAAAGGCCAAAGTCGGCAAACGGAAGAAATATTTGGATAAATTAGAACAAGTTGATCAGGTTCACGCATTAAGTCAACAAGATTTAATCTGTCCTGATTGTCATCAAGAAATGGAGAAGATCGGTACTCGGGTGGCTAGTCGAGAAGTTGAACTGGAACCGGCGAAGGTTCACTGCGTCAACCATCTCGTTGGGACGGCTAAGTGTCATCATTGTCACCCCAACGGTGGAGATAAATTGGTAAGTGCTGGTTCGCCACAACCACTGTTCCCACATAGCTACTATTCAAGTAGTGTTTTAGCGGCGATTATCTCTAATAAATATGAACTAGCGGTGCCGTTACATCGGCAACAACGCAGCTGGCAACGGTTAGGTTTACCATTAACGACTAAATCAATGGCCAGAACTGTTATTAACGGTTGTTTCCAATTCCTGAGTTCGATCTACGATCGTCTAAAAGCGGAATTAAACCAAGAAATCGTTGTTCACATGGATGAAACACCATTTAAGGTATTGGAAGACAATGGATCTAACAGCTACTTTTGGGCGCTTAGAACGACGAAGGGGTTTAATCAACACGACATTGCCCTCTTCCATTATTCTGATACTCGATCTGGAAAAGTGATTGGTGAGATCATTGGTGACGATTACAAAGGCACCATCATCTGCGATGGATATGGTGGATACAGTAATAATCGGTTTCCAAAACTTAGTTTTGGGACTTGTCTTGTCCATATTCGCCGTGAGTTTGCGGAATTGGCCAAGATTGCCAGTGAGTTCGGAACCTCAAAGGCTAAGCAAGTTCTTAAATTGATGGGTGGGGTATTCCATACAGAGAAGAACTTAAAGTATGATTCCGAAGCTGAGAAGTTAGCGCTCCGTAATCAACTGGTTAAGCCCAAACTTGATATGGTTTATGATTTCATTACCAAGATTGAGAATCCAATGGGCAAACTAAAGCGAGCAATTAACAATGCTTTACGGCTTAAAGACCGGTTGTACAAGATTTTTGATAATGCGCAGTTACCATTGGATAATAATCCGGTCGAGCAAAGCATTCGTCCAACAACGCTAGTTCGCAAGAACAGCTTATTCGCCACTTCCAAAAATGGCGCCAAAACCAATGCGATGATTTATACCATTATCCAAACGGCTAAGTTAAATAACTTGAGAATCTTCGATTACTTGAAATACGTATTTGATCAATACACAAAGCGTGTTGCGGTAAAGGTCGAAGACCTTTTACCATGGAATCAAGAAATTCAAACCAAGTTTCATGTATAACGAAAAAGGGATACTCTGAAAATCCATTTTGGAAATTCAGGGTATCTGTCAACTGGTATTGATGGATGCCGACACCTCTTACTTAAATGTGAGAGGTGTTTTTTTACGCAAACAGACAATCAATTCTTAAAAAGAAGAATTCTTGATTGGCAAACCCATAACAAGAGCATTTTAAGACTTTGATCTTTCGGTTAATTCCTTCAAGAGGACCATTGGAAAATTCATACTTAACACTATTGATAACTGCTTTGAGATTCTTACGCAGAGTAGAGATAGTTGTGTCCATCTCGGTTTTAGTGGTTTGGTAGTCACGAATAGCTGACATTAATAGCTCGCTATCGCGACCAGCGATTGCCAGGGTGATATCTTGATAAGTGTCATAAACTGCTTTGAATCTGGGAAACTTATTAGTAATTAGATCAACGGCATTTTGACGAGTCATATACTCATTGATGCCGAGCAGATAAACAGGTTTTTCAGGTCTCAAAGTAGTTACCTTTTGATGAAATAGGCGCCATTGTGACTTAAGAATGCGGTATTCACGACTGTGTTTGTCTAGCGTCTTAAGTAGACTAATACGGCTATTGTCAAGAGCACGACCGGCTAGTTGGACGATGTGGAAACGATCAATAATAACCTTAGCGTTAGGGAAAAGGCGATAGATAAGGCTTTGATACTGAGCATTAAGATCAATGACTACTGATTGGACTTGGGCACGTTCCTGCTTAGAATAACGATTTTCAAAGTAATTGATAATCGAGGAAGATAGTCGATCATAAAGCTTAACGACTAATTGATGGGTTTCGCTATCACAACAAATAAAGGACATCGTTGACTTAGTGGAACGAAACTCATCAAAGCAAAGATGTTTAGGAAGCTTAGCCATGCGATAATGTGGTTGAACCCGTTCAATGATAGTTCGTCGAACGCTACTAGGGGAGCAGTGACATATTTTGGCAATCAATTCACCATTAGGGCCCTGCTTAACTAATTGCATAACCTGGCTTTTAAGCTTTTTAGATAGGGTGTGATTTTCTTTGGTTAGGCTGGTAATAGCACCAAAGGTGCTATTACAGCATTTACAGTAGTACCGTTGTTTCCAGAGAATTAATTCATAGCGAACCCCGTCTAAACTAGCTAAGCGAATATGGGTTTTGCGGTAACCATTTCTAACGACTTTAGTAAAGCCACAATTACGACAACGCGTAATTGGATACGTTAATTTAGCTGTAATTTCTCTAGCGGTTTCAGGACCAATTTTCTCTTCCTCAACAGTTTGAACTTTGATATTGGGGTCTTTAATTCCAAGGACATCTAAGATAAAATGATTTTGGGACATTTGCATAGCCTTCTTTAACATGATTTTTGTGGTGAATTGATTGTACAACAGGGCATAGCAGATGTCCTTTTTTGTGTACAAAAAAACTGGCATTGATTTTCATCAATACCAGAAAGTGTAGACCCGAAATTCAGGGTATCCCTTTAATTGTCATCCCGTATCGTTATGGTGTGCTTACGTCCAATCTCAGACACGAGCTGTTTGAAAAGTTATTCAAATTTTTCTATCAGTACTTCTTGACGAAGAGCCATAAAAAAGAACTACTCCATCAAAAGCAGTTCTTCATAATATTAGACAAATTATTGTGGAACAACATTAGTCGCTTTAGGTCCTCGATCGCCTTGTTCAACATCGTAACTAACTTTTTGCCCTTCCTCAAGACTCTTAAAACCGTCAGTTTTAATTGATGAAACGTGTACGAATACATCTTTACCATCTGAACCAGTGATAAACCCAAAGCCCTTATCAGCATTAAACCATTTTACAGTACCTTTTTGCATATATATATATCCTCCTAGGAATCAAACCAAAGTAACCAAATTGAATTAACATCTAAGAAAATAATAGATAACAAAGATGAATGATACTTATAACTTCCGTATATGTCAATTTGACTAACTCTAACACTTTAATTCGCTGTATGCAACCCTAAATAATTCAAGCGCACAGTTTTTCATATGACTATAATGATGTCCAATCGGAGTTGCTCAGTGTGATAAATAATTGGGTAAGTTCCTCAAAAGAGTTACAGTTACTGGTGGATGACTATTTGTTAACGGTTAACTACAGGTCGGTAATTGAAAATGATCTTGTCAATTATACACAAGGCATTGAATCGTATTTTAGAAATGAACGTCTTACTTTGAGGGATAAAATAAACAAATTTATTGAGGAATTGCCTGAATCCTATAGAGAACTATTATCTGAACACGTTGGAAATACAGATGATTGGATTGGAAAGCTTGTAAGCACAAGGGTATTCCTAACACACGGAGATAGAGAAAATATGGCGGTATCTAATCCTTATAAGTTAGTGCATTTGATTGCCTCGGGCCGGGTGCCGAAGACCGTCATTATTTTCTTTTTCATTATTAATTCATCCCTTCCATTGCCGCAATCGTGGTTAGCGTGGCGTCATAGTAATTATCCTTTGGCAATGGCTTGCTAAAGATAAATTTCTGACTTGAAAATAGGTTGTCATACCCGTGGTTTCGGTTGCGACTCACTGCTAAAAAGATCGGGGCACTAAAGCTGGCTGATTGGTGATGATTCAGCTTCTTCCCGGTCAGTGTGTAGCCTGCTGTTACGTATGATACGTATGAGCGTCGGCTGAAGAACTTCATCATGCGGGTCAATGTCTTCTGTGCCCGGGGATCTTTGCTGTTCGCAAGCATCATCGGTACCCGGCAGGCGTTGGCGAAATAGTTGCCATCGTTCTTGCTGGCCATTGTCCACGATTTGACGGGCTTGGCACTGTCCGCAGTTACCCAAGCAAAGTCGGGAACTAGTCCGGTGCGGTGCTGAGCACTGAGGTCCGCAAGGTGATCGAGCATCCCATCCTTTACAATTCGCCACCGTTGGTCGTGGCTGGACTGATAGAAAGTGTCAAAAAAGGTCGGGGCCACGTCTGACGTCCGCATCAAGCGGTAGTACTTTGACTTGCTCGTCGCCCAATCACCCACCGTCAGCGATCTGGTATGCGGGTTATACTCATAGGCCAGAATATCGTTCGTCAGGTGCCGTTCTAAATTCCGGTAGTAGCCAGCCCGCTTTGGCCAAACCCGAGCTGCCTGGTGGAGGGCCATGGCGATGAAGAGGTCCCCGTCGGTCGCACTGTTGATATCACTAGCCCAGTGACCATTCTTTTGGTACTGGCGCCATTGCATCAGGTAGGTTGGCGTCTGGTGGTGATTGCCGACATAATCCCGGTGGGCAAGGTAATAGTTCAGCAACTGGTCGAAGTCACGTGATTTTGCCCAACCATGTTGACCAGCCGCGGCAGTAATGTAGAGCCCATATCCCTGCCCCTCGGAAAGGGCAACGGGTTTGGCACGATTGTTGCTGGTATTAACAAAGGCCCGGTTAGCGGATTGCTTGATGATGTATGTTTCTCGCCAACGCCGGTAACTCTCAGCCTGAATATGATAAGGGCTCTCAATTTGAATAACAATGAGGGTGGCGGTATAGATAATTGCTATCAGCGCCGTCAGAAACCATGTAAATTTAGATAATCGCATAACTTTTTCTTTCCACTAGTTATTAAAGCGCTTGGTCTTAATCCAAACGTTACCATTGCGTCCCAGCAGGGCATCCAGGCAGACCGAAGTCACGGCATGGATGGAGATCACAATAAAGAGCTGCGAATAGGTAAAATACGAGGCCAGTGCCAGCCAGATCTGGCGAGTCGTGGCCTGACCAAATTGGGTGGCCATTGCGACTGATATCTGAAGAATATACAGGATAATCATCAGAAGCCAGTTCAGTAATAATACCTGCATAATTAAAATATTACTCTCGCCAAAGGTAAACGGAATTACTAGGTACGGGTTGAAGAACCGGGCAATAATAAAGCCGACGTTGGCGAGAAAGATAATATCAGATAGTACAATGGCAGCGTTAAACCAGAAGAAGGTGCAGGAGTAGTAGAAGGTTTCGAGCTTAACCCGCCAGTTGCTGTGATCGAACAGGTGGCGGAAGTTATGAATGACCACTTGGTAGTTGCCCTTCGCCCATCGCAACCGTTGGACGTAATAGTCATGCAGCCGTTCCGGCTCCTGCTGAAAGGCCTCGGAATTGTAGGCGAGGGCGATCAGTTTCCCAGTCTGCATGATCTTGAACGAAATGTCGGTATCCTCGGTCAAGGCTCCATTGCGCCAGCCGCCAATCTCCTGGACAAACTGGCGCTGAATGATGAAGTTCGTGCCGGGGATGCGGCCAATCCGGAACAGGTGCCAGATACCACAGTGCTGGATCCGCTGGGTAACGACAATCTCTTGGTTAATGCACTTAGTCAGGAAATTCTGTTGCGCATTGCGGGTCTTGTTCCGCCCAAAGACGGCAACGTAGCGTTCCGGATTTTCCAGTGCCTTCCGCACCAGGAAATAGAGGGCATTGGTTTCTGGCATTGCATCGGCATCGTAGACCCCAATGTAGTCGCCATGAGCTATTTTAAGGGCATCGTTAAGAACCCCAGCCTTGGCGCCGGATCCGGTCCGTTCAATAATTTTAACATTGCGGCTGCGATAGCGCGGATCAGCAAGCACCCGCCGCATCTCATCAACCGTCTTATCCGCACAGTTATCCGCATAGAGGAGCAGTTCCACCCGGTCTGCCGGGTAGTTCATATCAAGGATTGCCCGCGTAGTTTGGGCGATCACGACCTCCTCGTTATGGGCGGGGACGACGATCGTGATCATCGGGTAGCGCGGCAGTGGGGTAATTTTAATCACCTTGGTACTGTGTTTGAGCCAGAAATCAATAGCCCCGCTCAGGGTAAAGATCTGCATGACGAGGCAAATCCAGATGGAGGCCAAAGTGATAATCATCAGTATCTCTTGAACCACTAGTCATCATCCCCTTTTGCGTAGTGCTGTTTGTCGTAGTGAAGCCATGTTTTCTCAACCCGCGAGTAAATTGTCCACTGGAGAACGAAGAGAATCATGACAAGGATGAAGAAAATAAGGGTAATCGCCATTGCCAACCAGAAAAACCAATTAACCATTTGCATTATCCTCCTTCATATATTCCACTATCAGGTCCGCTTCCATATCGCGGTTGAGATGGCGGATGATCTCCTTAAGCTCCGGAAACTTTGCAGCATTGTCTTTATTAATGTACTTGGTACCCCACTTAAACTGCGGTGTTGCCTGACCGATCTTTAGTTTCTGCAGACTTTGACGCGTCAGAGCATTCCGGTGATCATAGGTCTGCTTGGTCAGGTTGAACGAGATAATCAGAAATGTTCCGTGGCCAATATAGTAAAGCGCTTCGGAGGGAAGCCGGTCATCCTTCAGGACCTTAGCAATTTTCCGCAGCATCTCGTTATATGCACGCTTATGAAACTGCCGGATCTGTCGATTGTGTGACCAATGGATTGCGGTGATATTAAGCCACTGACTATCACACTGATCCTCCATGACAAACCGCAGAGCCTTTTTGTAAATCTTCTGAGCGTTGTACTTTGTATGCAATTTAGTGATCTGGTCATAGTGTTCCACATAACTATTGATCTCAGAGCAATTACGATCAATCCCTACCCAAGCAGAAAGGATTGACCGGCTGAGCGTAGTCAGGCTGGCACAGACTGGGAAGGCCAACAGCAGACCGATCTTGATTGGAATCGTCATCACAACGTAACCCATCATCAGGATTGCAATCCCGATGGTTGACAGGCCGATAATCAGCCAACTCAATAAGATGTTGGAAATCAGCGTCCCAGCTGCGTTTCCCAAAAGAACCAGGATCAGCATAGCTGTCGCCACGGTGGTTGAGTAATTTCCTGCCCACCACATTAAAACTGCAATTAGGGCCCCCCTCAGGAAAAGGGTAGTCAGGCCGAATCCAACTATATGTCGTCGTATCAATTTCAAAATCTCCTTTGCTATATTTCGAAGGTATGGATAAATACATCCATAACGTGTGGTGCTAGTTAAATAAATTATTTATAAAAAAAGCCCAACAAAGTTAGA
>ENA-UOOE01001915-UOOE01001915.1-fermentation-metagenome-genome-assembly--contig:-NODE-1915-length-16193-cov-4.094126_pt1 | contig 16193 bp, 14 predicted proteins | sample MGYA00245776_ERZ724021 | MGnify/ENA primary metagenome ERZ724021 (study PRJEB28704, sample SAMN03018321) | fermentation metagenome | biome: anthropogenic terrestrial biome; feature: soil; material... | reverse complement strand
TCCGATTTCCTGAAACTGTTTCAATCCTTGTTTTCGTGGAACTTGCTCTTGATGATTGACCTCGGGATAAAGTGCATATCGCTTCTTGAGGTTTCAATCCTTGTTTTCGTGGAACTTGCTCTTGATGGAAACGATGGGGTGGGGGGCCTATGAGTTCGGAGGTTGTTTCAATCCTTGTTTTCGTGGAACTTGCTCTTGATGCCTTACGGCATTGCCGGTAGCTCTGCTAACAAGATGTTTCAATCCTTGTTTTCGTGGAACTTGCTCTTGATGAATAATGAACGGTAATCCAACTGCAGAAAATATCGGTTTCAATCCTTGTTTTCGTGGAACTTGCTCTTGATGATTACCAGTCTACTAGTGGACGAGCACAGATTGTGGGTTTCAATCCTTGTTTTCGTGGAACTTGCTCTTGATGCAAGGATACCACCGACGACATAAACCCGAATCTCGAGTTTCAATCCTTGTTTTCGTGGAACTTGCTCTTGATGTTGGCTCCCAGGTGGGTCCACTCGCGTCTTTTCATGTGTTTCAATCCTTGTTTTCGTGGAACTTGCTCTTGATGAGTGTACCATGTTGGGGTTCCATCTATCGGGTGTCAGTTTCAATCCTTGTTTTCGTGGAACTTGCTCTTGATGTCAATCGTAGAGCCACCAATCTATCTGCAAGCGGAAGTTTCAATCCTTGTTTTCGTGGAACTTGCTCTTGATGGCCAGCAATGCGGCTTGGCATCCGGCCTGATCTTGTGTTTCAATCCTTGTTTTCGTGGAACTTGCTCTTGATGGTGATAAAGCTCTTTCCTGCATCTTCGTTTGTCATATGTTTCAATCCTTGTTTTCGTGGAACTTGCTCTTGATGGGGAGGGTACCTGAGTAGGAAGGGGGATATCTCCAGGTTTCAATCCTTGTTTTCGTGGAACTTGCTCTTGATGTCATGGATCACTACCATAAGAGGAGCAATATCGAGGGTTTCAATCCTTGTTTTCGTGGAACTTGCTCTTGATGATAAAACCATCGGCACGATCCGCATGTTCCCCAACTGTTTCAATCCTTGTTTTCGTGGAACTTGCTCTTGATGATTCCTACGGTCACTTTCTCCGAAGACAAGTTCCTGTTTCAATCCTTGTTTTCGTGGAACTTGCTCTTGATGTGCACTTTCCGCCGCGATAGACGAAATCAGGGCAGGTGGTTTCAATCCTTGTTTTCGTGGAACTTGCTCTTGATGCGTGGTGGACGGCATGAGCGTAGAGGAGGGAGAAGATTGGTTTCAATCCTTGTTTTCGTGGAACTTGCTCTTGATGCCTGATTACTTATATCTGTCCCTGGCTATTGTCGTGTTTCAATCCTTGTTTTCGTGGAACTTGCTCTTGATGAGCGGCTTTTTTTCGTTCTTTTTCCCGTTTGACACCGTTAAACCACCAATTCTCAGCCCTCCGCTGGCATGAATGGAATTTATCAGATGCCTTATAAATTCGTTCCGGCCGGGCAGCCTCAAAATGCGCCCCTAGCTTTAAAAAGAGTGATTAAGCGATCTATTTTAGCCTCATAACCGCGCCGAATCCTCTGGAGACCGACTTTCCCAGTCCCATGTGATCTGGTATGGCAAAGCAGGTGGTGAACTCCCCTCGAAAGCCTGTAACCTTTGTGCCCTTGAGCATGCAGATCTCATCTTTCATCCTCCCCAGATCCAGCCTTATGTGCTCTTTTGCCACATACCCCAGGCCTTTGGAGGCGGAGAGGATGTTCCCCACCAGAATCCTTCTCATCAAATCCCTTCTCTCCTCCTCAGATGCGGCTAAATACTTGGCATAGTTCTCCTGGCTGAGGGCAATCCATGGGCTCATAAACCTGTAGCTGAGAATCCCATCTGTGCAGCCAAACTCCTCGCTCTTTACGGTCACTTCCCTCTCCATAATGGTGTAGCTGCTCTCCCCTAATTTTATTTTATCAAATTTATCATAAATTTCTTTCAGTACCTCAGCACCCTCATCGATTCCCAGGACTAAAGGATTGCCGTTGATCATCTTATACTGGATAAGGGGATACCGATAGATCAGCTTGTCTGTGTTATGCTGGTGCAAAGGGGCGTATTCATTGAAGCTGGTGGCAAAAAAGCCACGCAACTTAGCAGCATCCCCTCGCATGGGGGAGTCGGAGCGCAGGGTTAGACGGAGGATTTTGAGGTTCATGGGGGATCAAATTCGTTTTTCATTTCGTCATGCATTTGGATCTTCGCGTTCGATGTTGCGGCGCACCATGTATTCTCAAAACTGAAAAAGCAATCTCTTTCCAGATCGAATATAACATGGATATCCTTTGAAGTTGACTCCTCAGCCGCTGGACAAAGCGTCAAACTCTCTATCATTTTAAATTTCTCCCTTTGACTCTGCAATTTTGGTTCAGTCTATAATCCATGAATCCCATTTATTAGCATATCTATTTATGTAATTAAAATTTATATATTATTTAGAATATTAAGCAACATTCTCCGCATTCCGTTCGTTTGAAGCCGGTTTCAGGATCGTAATATTTGTCCAGTTCTTCCTTTGAGATATAACCGATCTCCGAATCATCGTTAACTAAATGACATGCATACTTCTCGGGTACAGAAATCATGTAATCATTGAATTCTTTCTTTATGCTCAAGTGTTTTTTCATTCTCTCTAATCCGTTTTTTTCCGATTGTAGGTCAAGATATTTCTTCCATATTCCTGATGCACTTTCGTCAAGTTCCACGAAGACATCCACTTTTGGGAAATCTTCTTCGATTAACTTGAACTCTTTACTCAGATCCTTGAAGGCCAACTGCATTAGAAAGGCCAAGTTCTTGCGAGACTTCTCTTTTCCCATGCCCATCTTCACAATTTTGAAGTACTTGTTATTCAACTCTAAAAAATCCGATTCATGGATCGGACCTTCCTTAGTTTTAAGAATGTCCAAGGTATTGATGGTCAAAAAAGTATCATATATGTATTTATAATATTCCTTTCTTTCATCTTTCAGTCTGAATATTGATACTGATCCCTTTGTCGATTTCATCGAGTTCCTATTGCACCTACCAGCTACTTGGTTTAGAGAGTCCAATGGCGCGAAATCTCTATAAACCACATCTGCATCTATATCTACCCCAGCTTCGATGAGTTGAGTGCTCACGATGACTTTTCTGCATCCTGAAGATTCTTTTATTTCTTTTATTTTTTCCAATCTCTTCTTCGGGACTATGTGTGTGGATAAGTAGAAATTTCTTGTGTTCTCTAACTTGAGATCTTTAATTGAACTATATACATCGTTAGCTGAAGAAATGGTATTAAGGACGATCAGAAAATCCTTGTCATTCTGCTCTACTAAGCGCTCTTTTACCAGAGCCTTGAATTCTTCTAGGGTTAGTAGTTTATCCAGCCTCGGAATGAGTTCGATTCTATCCAGATCCTGGAAGTACTTTTCCTTGTTTTGAACTATCTCCTTTATCTCTCCCTTGGATTCATCGAATATGAGCGGTTGAGTTGCTGTGACGAAAATCACATAGCTATTGAACTTCTCACAGAGAACCACCATGGCATCATGGATGAGCTGCCAGTAGCGGTGAGGTACTGCTTGCACCTCATCTAAAATAATTATAGAGTTTGCAAGCTTGTTGAACTTCCGCAATTGCTTATTCCTATTAGAAAACAACGTATGGAAGAACTGCCAGAATGTGGTTACTATAATTTCGGCATTCCAGCCTTCCATAAGCAGGAGGCTTTTATCGGCTTCATAGCTCTCATCCCCTACTCTGTAATCAACATCGGCTAGATGGTGATGCTTCAGAAGAAGCCTTGAATCCTTAGAACAGCCTGCTTTGGTTATGACATCTTCAAAAACATCGAAATTCTGATCTATTATACTCAGGAATGGCAATGCATAGACAATCCGGGCTGTAAAACCATGTTCTTTTTTTAGCCTTTCCCTTAGTTTCAGGGCCAAGGAGAAGGCGGTTAACGTTTTGCCTGTACCAGTCGGAACATTCAAAGATATGATTTTGCTGTTCAGGTCCCAGCTCTTGATGCCCTCCATGGTGTCGACATAAATCCGATTCCTGAGATCATTGATGTTATTTTTATCAGCTGGAAACTTCATGGCCTTGTATCTATCAACCAAATCGGACGATATATCAAACCGCTCAAAATTGAAGCCATCCAATCCCGCATCAGTTTTATCGGCATCTAGGAGAGAGGAGTAGAGAAATTGCATAAAGAAATATATATTGAGGTTGTGCTCGTCCACCAGGTCTATCACCAATTGGCAATCCTTTCTGCTTATATCTTCGATGGCATCACCAAGTACATAATTTATGATATTGTTGAAATCTATTTTAATATCTACCTCATTCTTGAGAAGCCTTTGGAGAATTTCTTCCACCTTGGCTCCTTCAATTGCTTTTATTTGCTCTCTCGCTAACTTCTGAATATTCTCTCTATTAGAATAGACATCGTCAATCTCGCTTAAGGCGTTTATGAGGTTGCCATGATGTCTCCTTACTACTATGAATGAAATGATGGGTAAGTACTTTGCCAGCCATCCTTCTTTCCCTGACTGGTTCAAATATTCCTTGATAACTGCGTAGGCGAATAATGCCGAGAGCAGGCCATGGTGTGTAGTCTCCCTGGCCTTTAGTACCTTTTTCCTTTTCTCATCCTTCTCTCTTATATATTCCTGGAAAAAAGCGGTAGCCTTGCCAAGGTCATGAGTTGCTCCAATGATATATGCTGCTTTACTTAGGAGGGTGATGTCATCAAAGTTTAGTTGCTTTCCAGTCACAGTGTCTCTGCAAAAGTCTCCTACATTTTTCAGGTGTTTGATGAGGGGCTTATCTGGATGGGATAATAGCTCAGAGGAAAACAATTCGCTCGCCATTCTCGGCCTCCCAGAGCCCCCTGGCTCTGGCTCTAATCTTATTGCCATTACTCTCAAACAAAACTTCGGAGTACTCAGTCACTTCTCTAGCCTCGCCCATTACGTTCGGCATAACCTCTGAAAAGTACTTCATCCCCTCATTAAAATCCACTTCCAAAATGCATTTGCTCGGGATTACGCTATCAATAAAACTGAAATCTTCTCCGCACTTTTTAAGCCTAAATTCTCCAACGAATTGAAAGTTGCAGATATGATGGCTTAACCCTAGGCAAGGAGTGTATACGGACTGATGGTTGGCGAGCAAGCCCCTAAACCTTTCGAGAAAATGATTATCTGAACAAGAGAAATATATCCTATACTTCGGAGCTTTCACCGATTCAAACCTGACACGAAATCTGTTCTTAATTCTCAGTATCGCAGTTTTGCTTTTTGCATTTATCTTAACCTTTGATTTCTTTGTATCCAATAGATTCTCGCTTATTCGTATTTTTTTTACAGGTTCGATGATCTTGCAGCCTATCCAGGCATCATCCTTGCTGAAATGCCTGAAATAATCTTCCTTGTCAAGGCCTGCGATGGCCCCAATTAGCCCTGATAGAGCTGTTCGAGGTGGGAAAGAATAGGTGAGGGGGGAGCTGGTAGAATAGTTCTTCCTAAAGTGGGCATAGTCCCCCCATATATCGAACACTAATATCTTTTCTGGCATCGGGACCTCAGAAAGATATTGGATTTATGATGATCCCTGTTTCTTTGTGCAGATCTGCAACTGAAAAGTCGACATCATCTTTCTTGAACTTTATCCTATCATCTGCTTTTACTTCTATGTCTTTTATCGCATCTTTTTCATCTTTTAATTTTTTAATTAGCTCGGATATGTCTAGCTTAAAATCCTCCACATCACGGATGTCCTCATGAAGCATATCGGTTACCAGTTTCACCAGCTTGTCGAGGTCCCCAATATGGTAGTTCTCTTTGCTGTAGTTCACTTTTAGCAGTAGCCTGGGAACCTGTCCAACCTTGGTCCTGGTAATAAGACTCTTGGTCCCATTCCATATACCCTCCAGCAATAGCCTTCCATCTTCATCAGTGAGGCCCGTTTGCTTGGCAGCATTCTCGTTTACGATGCCGTAGAAGAGTATGAGAGAATAAGGCAAGAAGTCCTCCTCTCGGAAAGTTTTTTGTTTGGACTTTGCGCCTGAAGCAAACGCACCTGTTCCTCTAATGTGCTTCACTGTCACTCTGTGCAGAGATCTGCCCATCTTGAATTGAACCGGGCCGGTATATGTTATTGCGCTTTTATCCCCTTGGGATTTCTCAATAGGAATGACTCCTCCGAAGAGACGCATATCTATGCATTCTGCAAGAATCCGCTTAGCATTTTCATCGAAATCTCTAGCGCGCTCTTTTGCATCTTGGATATATCCTTTCTCTTCGTCGGTGATTATTTCTCTCACGAATATCTCAAGTTCCTTAAAATCATGGAGATAGTCCCGGATGGTTCTCTTCAGCCTGACATCTGTCACGAGGTTGATACCTACATCCTCATCGATCCTAGGTTTGTTCTCGTCCAAGGGATCTCCATTTGGATTCCCATCGTTCACATCGTAGATGAAAATGATCTCCGACCTATTTTTGATTGTTTCTGCCATGTTTGCCCCTCCTTTACAGTCTTATCCATATTTTACTTGATCTCGAACAACCGGTGCATGTTCATTCCCAAAACAAAGTAGAAACTCAGCTCGTCATCGGTTCCTTCCAACCTGGCTCCAGCCCTGAGGAACTGATTTGAGAGTATGAATTCCAGATCATGATAGCGTTCGTTTTCCTCGTATTCCTCAAGTTTGTTCCTCACGTCTCGCGGAAGCCGTATAATCAGGTCTCCATTCATATTAAGTCCGTGGAGTTTGCTGAAGAATGGATTTGAACCCTTTCTTTCCTGCTGGATTTCCAGGAGTCCCTGAACCAATACCCCCTCTAAAAATACCGCCTTTTTAGTGTTATTATCGAAGAATGCCTTGTTCATTTCAAAGAACCTTTCAACCCTCGCCTCAAGAGGGAGGACTTCCATCTCTCTCAAGCGGGAGATCTCATTTTCCATTTCGTCCATGCTGCTCTTCTCCTCTTTCCTGTTTCCAAAAAGACCAAGCTCATTAACATAATGCAAAAGCAAAAAACCATTCAGGGCGGTGACATCGTCGTAGGTGGACGACTTCTCTCCTTTAATAATGAGCTGCTTCCTCGTCTCTCTCATTATGAAGTCTATTAATAAAGCGTAATCTACTGACTTTCCGATGAATATCTTGTTTACTATTTCCAGAAATATCTTGTCAAAAGTCCTATTCTTGGACTCACGTGGAAAAAAATCTCTTAATACCCCGAAGTTGAATACTAGAGGGTTATCTTTTTTTTGTGATTCATTCAGGACAAGATCCCGGTAAACCCAGAACCTCTTATCTACCTTCTCTTTAGCATCAAACAGAGCCTTGAATCGAGAAGGCAGAACCCCCTCAATAAGTAGCAGGATTTGCCGAGAAGATTTCTCATCCTTATAAAAGACTAGTCTGTTGCTAAAAAAATCTTCTTGGCCTTTAAGGAGATAGAGAATTCCATCCTCCTCGCGTGTAATACGGTTTTTAACCTCACGATTTAAATTGAGTTTTCTCAATTGGTCCTTATCGCCTAAGATCCTTAGAACCTTCGCATAATCTTCACCGCGGACCAGTTTCGGAATAAGGAGGTATCTAAAGCCCGCGAAGTTAAATCCCAGGTTTTCCTCAACATATTTCTTGCCTAATTGCAGGCGTTTTGCACAATCAAAGCATACCGGAGTATTCTTCCAGGCATTGGAGGCATCACACCCTCCTGCAACGAAACCCGGTCTATCGAATGTATGAAACGTCCATGGAATAGCGAATCCATAGACTTCGCTTTTTATTTCTTCGCAGATCGAGCAAGCAGCTTGTTTTCCAACGGACGTGCCCTGAGACTTCCTTGTAGCCAGCATATCCTTGCTCTTTAAGAGTAGAACATTGCAGAATGCCGGAATATCTGCAAGATGGATAATCATTCCATCTTTCTCTAATCCGAGTGTAATGATAGCGTTTTCACCGGATTCCATCAAAGAGAATTTTTCCGTCAGTTCTGCCAATATTTTCTCCGATCGATAACTAATCGTCGTGCCTATGCTTTCAAGGAGGGCTTTATCCTCGTCGGAGATATCGTAGCGATCAAAATTCTTAAACCACTTGAGGATCTTTCCCTCGAATGTTTTTTTTATATCCCCTGCTATTATGGCCGTAGGTGTCACGTATGGGTGAGCTGTGGATGCTCCTTTTTTGTATAGATATTTCTCAAAATCCCCGAACTCATCAAGCTTTACTCGGCTAAATGAGTATTTTCCTTCATCTTCACCCAATATTATAGTTAGAACAAAATTGCATTTTCCTTTACTATTGGGATTCTCTATAAATATGGAAATTAAGTCCTTCACACCTTTAGTCCTTTGAACATAATCCCCAATTCTACTTACTGCCTCGATCACTTAAATCACCAATAGACTCAAATTATTCAGTGTCTTCAATTCCCCGAATTCAAGGGATAATCTTATATCGGAATAAAGCATTCAACTTGACCGCATATATGCATTGCCTAAGAAGGACGGAAAGGCTTCAGTTCATTTTAGGCAATAAGTAATGGACGCTGCGGATGGGGTTCGAACCCATGTGGACCTGTAGGACCAAAACGGCTCTTAAGGCCGCCGCAATCGGCCTCTCTGCCACCGCAGCATAATTACAATTAATTCCGAATTGAGATCTTTCCTCCTACTTAAATTCTTGGTAGCAATAACGAGTCGCACATACTATAAATTCTTTTCCCCCTATCAAAGCAATATAACAATGCATTTATAAATGAAGACATTCCTCATTAGAATGAGTTCCAGCTAAAATAAGGATTGAAACGTAGCTATAACAAGTCAAGCTATAGATAACTCACTCTATAGCAATATTCCAGTAAAACAAGGATAGTTGCATCAAATTGTCATTAGCGGGAGCTTACTAAATTCCGCAAATTACGTCCTCACTGTATTTCATATCGTAGCACAAATATTCCTATACGTGCAGTCCACGCACCTGGCCTTCTGCTTTGTCCCTTCGGGATAGTAGCCTCTCTGAATTATCATCAGTATCTCGCGCACAATCTGCTTTGCCATCTCAAAATCCTTTTGCCTGAAGTCAATTTCTACCACATAGTTATTGCTCCTGGTATAGCAGACGAAGCCCTTCTTCACATCCACGCCAAAATGCTCCATAATCAATATCCCGTAAAGCGCCGCCTGGTATTTGTGCGTCTTATAGATTGTGTTCTTGAACTCAGCATACTTGTAATCCAGAGGTGCCGCTGTCCCATCCTCCAAAAACAGGACCTCATCCACCTCTCCCTTGAAATGGTATTTGTGCGAGGTCAGGTAAACGGAGATCTCCTTCCGGGTGCATCTGAGCCTCTTTCTCAAGTAATCCCGGTTAACCTTCTCGCGAATCTCATGAAGCTCTCTTCCTTTTAAAACCTTGAACCTCTTCTCTTGGTGCTCGGGAATCATTAGGCATCTCTCGAAGAATATGAACCTCGGGCAGAACAGGTACTCCAAAGCATCGGAGACTGTGACGAACACATCCTGCTCGATCTTCTGCTCGGGCTCAGGTATCGCTGCCGCTTCGCCTTCCGCCTGCATCTCAGAACACCTTGGTTATGGTCATCCCGCTCACCAGCTCTCGATCGAACCCTGCTCCGATCAGCTTGATCTTATCAAAGCAGTCCTCGCACATGGGGAAGACGTAGACGGAATCCGATTCGTCAATAATCGCCTCGCACTCCAGAGTCAGGGAGTCGGACTCATTCCGGTTCAAGTCTCCCAGAAATGCGCTCTTCTGCACCCGAAACAGGCCGTAGTTCTTGCAGATCTTAGCCACCCGGCTGCGGTATCTGTTTTCGGATATGTCGTAGATCACCCAGACCAGCATAATCAGCCTCGATTGCACTCCTGTGCATTCTCGCTCTCGCCCATCTGCGCCTGCTCCTCTTCTCGCTCACCTCTATCTTCCCTGCCTTTGCCATCCGATTCTCGGCATCCTTCCTGCTCCAGGATATCCAGATCGAAGTCATCCGGCATCTCCTGACCGGGCCGGATTAGCCCATTGGCAATCCTGTGGCACTCCATCTGAATGGTGTTCCTCCTCTTCACATTGCGCCCTCGGTAGGGGATTGGCTCCTCGAGGGCTTTGTTGAGCGACTCGATCAGCGCTGCTTTCCCCTCTTTGCTCAGGCCCATCCCCTGCTCCAGAGGCTCAAAGAACCCATCCTTCACCATCCGCCTGGAAAAGAGAAAAACCACCGTCTCATCAACATATATCCGGAACATCTCTATGATATCGAATACCAGCGACTTCTTATTGTATGAGTCGCTGTGCAGAAAGCCGAGGTACGGATCAAGCCCCGCTATGATGCAGCCCTTCTCCACCAGCGAATAAAGGACGCCATATCCGTAGTTGAGAAGAGCATTGAACTCGTCCTTGGCCGGATTTCTGCTCCGTCCTGCAAACCGATACCTCTCCGGCATAATTGAAGAGATGGCCTCAAAATAGGCCCTGGCAGCCTTGCCCTCCAGGCCGAGCATATCCTGCCTTCGGGATTCAATTGTGCCCCGCAGCCTCTTCATCCGCTCTCGTGAGTTTTCTATCTCCAGTATGTATCCGTCCAGAAGATCCCTCTTTTCCTCTCTGGTCTTCCCCATCCGTCCCAGAAGGTCTATCTGATTCTCCAGCTTCCTCAATCCCCACTCTTTTGCCAGATTCAGGCCGTCTAGGGTATCGTATACCTCAAGCTGCCTTCTCCGAATCAGGGTTGTGCTTCCCAGCTTCGGATGCCATACCCTTCCATAGGGATCTCCATGGGAATCGAGAAAAACGATATCGATGTTGTTGTCCACTGCCAGCTTTATGGCATCGGTGGTGATGTACGCCGCCGTAGTGATCAGTATGCTATTTACCTTGCCGACAGCAATCTCAAAGCTCCTGTCCTCCCTCTTCACCAGAAAGCAATTGCCGTTCTTGCGCAGATATGCTCCATAGCTATTGATCACGAGCTGCAAATGATTACCTCTAATATTGCTTTGTCAGTCATCTGTCCTTTATGATTATTAACCTTAACCAATCTGCATATTTGACCTAAAAAGCAAATCACGCCAATCTCGCCTAACCGTCGGAATCTGGGTATCCAAGCCACCCCGGCGTTGAGGGGGCCAGAGCACTACCGCGCGTTTTATCGCGCGCGGCGTCCACAAAAAAAAACAGCCTGTTGGATCAGTCTTGGCAGTAATGCAATCAAGGTTTCGGAAATCGACCAAGGAAATGCTTCTTTTCAATCAGCTTTTGCAGATCAACCTTCCAGAATCAACCTTCCAGAACCATCCGATTCAAGTCCCGGATTTTTCGATCCTCGTCTTAAATCTGACGACAAACAAGACAGAGCAGATAGTTCTTTAAATAAGAAAGTCCAATCATTGAATGATGATGGTGAAGGCAAGATATGAAAATAATGTTCTCAAACCTCTGGAAAAGCTCGATTTAACAGAAGGAGATGTAGTTGAAATCGAGATAGTTAAATCAAATGCAGATAGACTAGTTGGCCTTCTAAAAGATATCGATATAGATTCAGTCGACCTGCAGCATGCTGCAAGAGATATCTGGGTGAGAAAGGTTGTATCTGATTGATACCAATATTTTTCTGGAGGCAATGCTGGAGAGGAAATATAGAAATGATTGCCTTACATTGCTAAGAATGATCGATAAAGGCGAAATTAATGCCTTTGTAACGACCTATTCGATTCATTCCATTGAGACCATTTTAGATAGAATCGGAAATTTGGACGCTCTCAGGACATTTTTAAAAAGCATTGGAAGGATGAAAGGCTTGAACATCTACAATACTGACCTCAGAGATGAGCTTGCAGTTATAGATGAAATGGCAGTAGGCCTGGATTTTGATGATGCTCTGCAATCATATGTCACTAAGAAGCTCAATTTGCAGATAATAAGTTTTGATAGACATTTTGATGGAATCGAAGGGAGAACCAGACTGAGACCGAAGGACGTACTATCTGCTGAGAAAAAAGAATAGCTAGAACCATCAACTGCAAGGACATTTTTTTCCCAAGCCACCCCGGCGTTGAGGGGGCCAGAGCACTGCCGCGCGTTTTATCGCGCGCAGCGTCCACAAAAAAAACAGCCTGTATGGATCAGTCTTGGCAGTAATGTAATCAAGGTTCAGGAACCGAAGGACGTATTTTCCGCTGAAAAAAAGATTAGCCAGAACCACCAAAAGCTGGATCTGGCACTAGCCCTCTTGCAGCACTCCATCCAGCCAGTTGAATATCCTCTCGTTCGAGATGGTCATGGCGCCCATCTGGCAGTGCAGCCCTGCTCCCTCTTCCGTGGTGAAGAGCAGATACTCTTTCGGACAAGTTAGGGCGTCGTAAAGCGGCCTCGCCTGGCCCGCCAGGAGCGTGTCGTTATCCGAATCGACAACAAGGGTGGGACACTTGATCAGCGGGGCTACGTCCTTCAGCGTATATGGAGCGATCATTCGGAAGTATTCGCTGGGGGTTTGGGCTCCGAAAACGATCATGCCGTGTTCTACCGCCCAGCCTGTCTCAATGCTCTGGTTCATGTACTCGCTCATCTCCTGGTCGAATTCCCGCGACGCATTCTCGTCGCTCAGAATCTCCTCCATATCAGGCGGGGCTTTTTGCATCACGCTGGCATTGAAGTCGTAGACGCCTCCATTGGCGATGCACGCTGCAATGCGGTGGTCAAAGGCAGCAGCTCTCGGTGCCAAGTAGCCGCCGAAGCTGATTCCCATGAGGGCAATTCTATCCGGATCAACCTCGCTCAGGTTCTGGGCAAAATCGACCACCGGCGTTACTACAACCTCCCAGTCAGGCCTGAAGGGCATCCCTTGTACTCGGATCATCTCGCCCTGGCCAGGCCCCTCGAAGATCAGCACGTTATATCCCCTATCGATAGCGAATTTTGCCACCCCGAAGTAGAGCTCTTCACCAGTTCCGTCAAAGCCGGTATGAACGATCAGAGTCGGCCTACTGGTGCCGTTGCCGTCCACCAGACACAGGTAGCCGGGGAGGGTGGTGTTCTGGAAAGGAATTCGAACCGGCCGGATGAGGCCGCTGGAGAGGTTTGCCGCCTTAATGAAGCAGTCATGGCTCTTCTCCCAGGTGGACACAATCCTCGGATCGTCGGGATTGATGTCCAGGTAGAATCCGGCGTTCCGGTAGTAGTTCGAGGCCCTCATGAAGGCTTCCTTTGCGCTGACCTTATGTCCACTGGCCAGGAACTCCTCGGCAGTACTCTCCAGCCTGGCGGCAGTTCTGTTCCATTGGCCGTACCAGCTCTCAGCATTGCCATCTTTGATGCGAAAAGCTGTGTCCAGACATTCGTTGATGTCTGCGCCTCCGCTTGCTGTATAGCCGATGGTCCGGAGGAACTGGAAGTTGAACTCTTGATTCTGAAATACCGATTCCGAAATGTCGGTGCTGTTCATCTCATCAGCTCCTGCTGCGACAAGAGGTACGATCAACAGGCTCAGAAATACAACCTGGCAGAGCCTGAATCCGAAAAGAGAATGATTGAGCATAGAATTGTCCTCAGAGAACATAGGATATTATTAATGGTACTTAAATTTTAGCCCGCATTCAATTATAAAATTATCGTCTTGCAGCGGGAAAGATATATCAATATTGAGTGGCATAAAATTGACTATGGTTCAAGAGAGCGTTTATCGAGCTATTGAGCTCGTAGGATCATCTCCCATTGGTTGGGAAGATGCTGCCAAAAACGCAATCGACACGGCACATAAATCCATCTGGAACCTAAGGATCGCACGCGTTGCTGAACTTGATGCCAAGCTAGATGGAAAGGGTAATATAGTATTATACAGAATTAAATTAAGAATATCCCTCAAATACGAAGACTGGAAGATAGAGCTGGGCTGGAAGGTTCCAAAGGGGGACGCAACCAAGTCCCTCTGCTGAGGCAAATCGATACCACTGAGCGATTCGGAAGAATGATTCCACAAAGCAAATTCGCGTTCTCTTTGGCGGCTCTGGTGCCTGATCGCTCTTCCAGCAGAGATCTGAATTGCACCCCGCAATTATTATAATCTTATTAATAAATCTTGTGGCAGGCAGAGCAACCTACAAATACAATCAACCCTTATCGCTGTCCCGGCGCGGTTGGGAACATGTCAGAAATAAAGCTGCTCATCGATGATCGAGAGGTATCCGTCCCCCAGGGGTCCACCATTCTCGATGCTGCCCGCATTGCGGGCTCTTATGTGCCGTCTCTTTGCCACCACCCGGACTTGAAGCCCATAGGCTCCTGCAAGCTCTGCATCGTCTCTGTGGAAGGCCTGGATTACTATCCTTTATCCTGCAATACCCCTGCAGCCGAGGGAATGGTTGTCCATACCCGCACCGAGGAGCTCCAGGAGATGAGACGACATACCCTGGAGATGCTCCTCGCCCTCACCAACCATCCCACCTCCTGCCTCTTCTGCGAGAGGAAGAACGAATGCGGCGAGCTGCGGGAGTGCATGCGCAAGTTTCCAGTAATAGTGGGCTGCAAATACTGTCCTAACGACAGCCAGTGCGAGCTGCAAGAGGTCGTCACCTTCACCGGTTTGGACAGGATCAGATATCAGACCTCTTTCCGGGATATGCCGGTATTAAGAGAGCCGTTCTTCGACCGCAACTACAACCTCTGCATCATGTGCAGCCGGTGTATAAGAATGTGCGACGAGGTACGCGGCCTGGGCATCCTATTTACCAACCCCGATTTTCACCGCAACCACTGGATAGGTCCCGAATCCCTGCAGGAGGCAGACTGCAAGTTCTGCGGCGCATGCGTGGACGCCTGCCCCACCGGCGCCCTCTTCATCCGTTCGGAGAAATGGATCAGGCCCGACCGCACCGTGGTCACCATCTGCCCCTACTGCGGCGTAGGCTGCAGCCTGGATCTCAAGATCTCTGAAGACAGAATATTATCCGTCACGCCAAGCCGGGATGGAGCGGTAAACCGGGGCCAGGCCTGCGTCAAAGGCCACTTTGGACTGGAGGAGATCATCCACCATCCCGACCGCTTCACCACTCCTCTGATAAAGAGAAACGGTCAATTCGAGCCGGCATCCTGGGATGAGGCTTTAGACCTGGTCGCCAGGAGGTTCACAGAGATCCGAGATCGATACGGCCCCGATTCTTTAGGGGCTCTCTCCTCTTCCCGTTGCACCAATGAGGAGAACTATCTGGTGCAAAAGCTTGCCCGGACGGCCTTTAAAACCAACAATGTGGACAACTGCGCCCGGGTCTGCCATGCCCCCTCAGTGACCGGTCTTGCCGCCTGCTTTGGCAGCGGAGCAGCCACCAACTCCTTTAACCAGATTGAAGACGCCGATGTCCTTTTCATCATCGGCTCCAATACCACTGAAGCCCACCCCGTAGTCAGCCTGAAGATAATCAAGGCAGCCAGAAATGGTGCGAAGATAATCGTCGCTGACCCCCGCAAAATCGAGCTGGTCGACAGGGCATCGGTCTGGCTCAACCAGAAACCTGGAACAAGCATCGCCCTGATCAATGCAATGATGAATGTGATCCTTAAAGAAGGGCTGGAGGACCGGGATTTCATAGACCGGCGCACCATGGGATTTGAGAACCTGCAAAAGACGGTGGAGGAGTATCCGCCTGAAAGGGCATCCCAGATCACCGGAGTGGCCGTAGAGGATATCATCGAGGCCGCCCGGCTCTATGCCAGGGCCGATAAAGCGATGATCATCTACGGCCTGGGCATAACTGAGCACACCACTGGAACCTCCAATGTGATGTCCCTGGGCAACCTGGCAATGCTCACTGGAAACGTTGGCCGCCGCTCGACTGGCATCATGCCTCTGCGCGGCCAGAACAACGTCCAGGGAGCCTGCGATATGGGGGCTCTTCCCAATGTCCATGTCGGCTACCAGCCGGTGACCGATGCTGCCATCCGGTCCAAGTTCGAGGAAGCCTGGAAGGTTGCCTTGCCTTCTGTCCCCGGCCAGACCTCCACCCAGATGATAGAGCGCAATCCGGGAAAGGAGATCCGCGGCCTTTACATCCTGGGAGAGGACCCCGCCCATACCGAGCCCGACACCAACCGGGTGAGATCAACTCTGGAGTCCCTGGACTTCCTGGTAGTGCAGGAGATA
>ENA-UOOE01001913-UOOE01001913.1-fermentation-metagenome-genome-assembly--contig:-NODE-1913-length-16220-cov-11.674667_pt1 | contig 16220 bp, 12 predicted proteins | sample MGYA00245776_ERZ724021 | MGnify/ENA primary metagenome ERZ724021 (study PRJEB28704, sample SAMN03018321) | fermentation metagenome | biome: anthropogenic terrestrial biome; feature: soil... | reverse complement strand
TGGAAAAACGAGATAGTTATCTCAAACATAAATAACTTTGTTTGAACAAGATTGTTTAATCTTACTTTCCTTTCCTGCGTTTTATTTCTTGTTCTATCAAACGAAGTTCTCTTGAGGTTTGTCCTTTCACTGAGGAGTTTTCTTCTGCTCTACGGAAAAGATATGGCATCATGGTTTTAACTGCTCCATAGGGAACATATTTTGCAACATTATATCCTTTATCTGCAAGATTAAATGTTATGTGGTCGCTCATTCCATAGAGTTGTGCAAAATAGATTGAAGGATGATTTAATGGTAGGTTCTTTTCTTTAATTAGTCTTGCTAAAAGGTCGGTACTTTCTTCATTATGTGTTGCTACCATAAAGTCTATTGTATCTACATTATTTACTAAATAGTGTATAATTGTATTAAAGTCTTTGTCTGTTGAAGCTTTGTTCGGTTGAATGGGTGATGGATATCCCATTTCTTTTGCTCTTAATCTTTCCTTTTCCATATAGGCTCCACGAACTATCTTTAATCCAAACTTAACTCCATTTTCTAATGCTATTTGATGATGTGCCTTTAGTGAGTTAATGGATTTGTGGCAATACATTTGATAGGTATTTTGGACAATTGCTTTTTCTTTGTTGTACTTTTGCATAAATTCTAAAAACAAAGTATCCAAAACAGGTTGTATCCATGTTTCTTCAGCATCTACAAGCACTGGTACTCCAAGTTCATAGCCTTTTTTGAAAATTGACTCAACTCTTTTATATACTCTTTCATACTCCTGAGTTTCTTCTTTTGTCAATTCTTCATTAGCACTAACCTTAACTAATAGGTCAAAACGTGCAATTCCTGTAATTTTAAATACACTAAAAGGAGTTTTTGCGTTTGCCTTTGCGTAATCAATTGTTTTAAGGACTTCATTGCAAACATTGTCAAAGAGTTTGTCTTCTTGCTCTCCTTCTGCTGCAAAATCTAAAATGGTATGTACATTTCTTTGAGAAAGTTTTTCAACTGTCTTTGAGCAGTCGTCAATGGTTTGTCCTCCAACAAAGAATTTATATATTGTGTTACGAATTATTCCATCAATGGGGAAATGAATAGAAAAAGCAAATCTTACTAAGTTTTTACCAATCTTGACCATTAAAGGATTATTCATTACCTTAAAAAGTAAATATGCTTCTCTAAGTTGAGAGTTAGCTTTGTTTTTGAAAGCGATTTCTGAATTAGTGAAATCGATGGTTTTATTATTTACTTCCATAAGTTTTATCAATAAAGTTTATAATTAATTACTGCAAAATTAAAAACTTTTCTGACTTATAGTTATAATCAGCAATAATTTTTTCAAGAAAATATAATTTACCTCTGGTAATGAATAAGTCAACCAAAATATAATTTAAGACTGATATTATCTATACTGGAATTGAAGAGATAAGTTTTTTTGTGTACTGAGTTTGAGGATTTGCATAAATTGAGTCCGATTCTCCTTGTTCAACAATATTTCCCTTTTGCATAACAATCATTCTATCGGACATATATTTTACAACTGACAAATCGTGAGAAATAAATATATAGGTAAATCCAAAGTCATTTTTTAAATCATTAAGCAAATTCAACACTTGTGCTTGAACAGAGACATCTAAAGCAGAAACACTTTCATCACAAATTATTACCTTAGGCTCCAAAGCTAATGAGCGTGCAATGCCTATTCTTTGTCTTTGACCACCAGAAAACTGATGAGGATAGCGGTTATATTGTGAAGCATCAAGCCCTACCTTCTCCATAAGAGAAATAACTCTTTCTTTTCTTTCTTTTGCGTTTGAGTAAATATTATGAACAATCAAAGGTTCTTCAATTGCTTGACCAATTGTTAAACGAGGATTTAAGGAAGAATATGGATCTTGGAATATTATTTGAATATCTTTTCTTATCTTTCTTAATTCTTCTCCTTTAATTTCGTTTAATAACTTGCCATCAAACTCAATTTGTCCACTTGCTGTTTCAATTAATTGTAGGATTGCTCTTCCTACTGTTGTTTTACCACAACCACTTTCTCCAACAAGACCCAAAGTTTCACCCTTAAAAACATCAAAGCTAACTTTGTTTGCTGCAATTTTCTTTTTCGTTATCTTGCCAAATAAATTCTTCTTAACAACATACTCAACTGATAAATCCTTAACTCTAAGTAATGGTTCTTGAGAGTAGAGCAATTTATGATTTTTTTGTCTTTGCTCTTTAGTAATTAGAATTTCCTCTTGAGAATTATTATTCAAAAAGTCAGAAACAGTAAGCAGTCTCTTTAGTCTTTCTTCTATTGGAGGGCGAGATGCAAGCAACCCTTTTGTGTAGGAATGTTGTGGATTAAAGAAAACTTCATTTACATCTCCCTTTTCAACAATTTCTCCCTTATAAAGCACAATAACCCTATCGGCAATCTGTTTAATTACACCCAAATCGTGAGTAATAAATAAAACTCCTATTCCATATTTCTTCTGAATGGACTTTAGCAACTCCAAAATAGTTTTCTGAACAGTAACATCTAATGCCGTTGTGGGTTCATCGGCAATAAGTAAGTCTGGATTGCAGCTTAAAGCCATTGCAATCATAACTCTTTGCTTTTGTCCTCCAGAAAGTTCAAAAGGATAGCTATTATAAATTCTTTCAACATCAGGTAATAATACTTCCTTAAAAAGCTCGATAACTCTTTGTTTAGCTTTGCTTTTTGTTATTTTATTATGGAGAAGAATCATTTCCATTACCTGATTGCCACATTTCTGAACAGGATTTAGAGCAGTCATAGGTTCTTGAAAAATCATAGCAACCTTATCTCCTCTAAAAGATTGATAATCCTTTTCACTCAATGAAGTTAAATCAATAGGTTTATCCTCGTTTTCATAAAAAAGAATCTTTCCTTCATTGATTTTAGAATATTTCTCAGGTAAAAGTCCTATAATTGCCAAAGAAGAAACGCTTTTCCCTGAGCCACTTTCTCCAACCAAACCTACAATTTCACCTTTATTGATAGAGAAACTAATTCCCTTAACAACTTCAAACCATTGTTTTTGGCGAAGAAATGAAATTTTTAAATTTTCTACTTGAATAAGTTTTTGGTCTGGCATAAATAAAGATAAAGTATGTGCAAAGATAAATAAAAGTTTTATTTTGCAATATAAATATATGTTGAATTCAAGCTATTTCAAGAAAAATTGCATAAAAAAAATAGAAAAAAATTTGCAGGTTTAAAAAAATATAGTACTTTTGCAACCTCAATTTAAACGAAACTGATTGTCCCGTGGTGTAATGGTAACACATATGATTTTGGTTCATACATTCCAAGTTCGAGCCTTGGCGGGATAACAAGAAAAAGTCAAAGTATTAACTTTGACTTTTTTCATATTACATATTTAATGTCCCGTGGTGTAATGGTAACACAGATGATTCTGGTTCATTTATTCAGGGTTCGAATCCTTGCGGGATAACTAAGCATAAAGCCGAACTATTAATTACAATAGTTTGGCTTTTTTATTTTCAAATTTGCACTTATCCTTAATTTTCCCAATCTTTTTGTCTTAATTATTTTTCTTATTTTTGCCTTTTATTACGAATAATAATTTTTCAAAGGCATGAAAAAGGAGGATAAGTTAAGCATTGAGATTATTTCTATGAAAAACGAAACAGAAATGGAAAGGCCAATGTTTCCTTTTGGTTTGAGTGCTGGTTTCCCATCTCCTGCAATGGATTTTGAAGATATAGGTATTGACCTTAACAAACATATTGTCAAACACCCCTACTCAACTTATTTTGGTAGAGTAAGTGGAGATTCAATGAAGGATAGTGGTATTAATGATGGTGATTTGTTGGTTATTGACAAAAGTATAGATTTTGTTGATAATAAGATTGTTGTTTGTTTTATTGACGGAGAATATACACTAAAGAGATTTCAAAAAGATAAAGAAGGAGCTTGGCTTTTGCCTTCAAATGAAAAATATCCTCCAATAAGAGTTACTGAAGATAATGAATTTATTATTTGGGGTGTTGTTACTTTTGTTATAAAGGCTTTCTAAATAGATAAATTATGTTTGCTCTAATTGATTGTAATAATTTCTATGCTTCATGTCAAAGAGTCTTTATACCTGATTTGAAAAACAAGCCAATTATTGTGCTTTCAAATAATGATGGTTGTGTAATTGCTCGAAGCAATGAAGCTAAAGCTATTGGAATTAAGATGGGACAACCTTTGTTTGAGTGTAAGACTTTGGTGGAGAAATATTCAATAGAGGTATTTTCAAGTAATTATGCCCTCTATGGAGATATGAGCAACAGAGTTTTTTCTTTGATTAAGGAGTATTTACCAATGATGGAAGTATATAGTATTGATGAAGCTTTTTTCCATATAGAAAATTCTAATAATATAGATTTAGATGAGTTTGGAAGAGAGATTGTAAAGAAAATTCAAAAATGTACAGGTATACCTATAAGCATTGGATTTGCTCCAACAAAGTCTTTGGCTAAGGTTGCTAATAAAATAGCTAAGAAATTTCCTCAAAGAACAATGGGAACTTACGTAATTGACAGCACAGAAAAACAAAAAAAAGCTTTAAAATGGACTAAGGTTGAAGATGTTTGGGGAATAGGAAGAAGATATTCAAAAAAACTTATTGAGTCAGGAATTAAGAATGCTTTGGACTTTACAATGATTGAGGATAGTTGGGTTAAAAAATTTATGTCAGTTGTTGGTTTGAGATTAAAGCAGGATTTGAAAGGAATACCAACAATTGAAATTGAAGATTTAAGACCAAAGAAAACAATTGCAACAACACGTTCTTTTGAAATCACATGTACAGAATTTGAAGATATAAAAGAAAGAATTGTTACTTTTGCTGTTGTATGTGCTGAAAAGCTACGAAAACAAAAATCATTTGCAGGAACAATTATGGTTTTCCTTCATACCAATTTCCACAACAAAACTCAAGAACAATATTCCAAAAGCTATGTATATAAATTGCCCTTTGCAACCAATAGCTCTATTGAATTAGCAAAATTTGCAATTGAGGCATTAGAAAAAATATTTATTAAAGGCTATAATTATAAGAAGGCAGGAGTTGTGGTCATGGATTTAGAACCTATGGATAATTTTCAATACACCCTATTTCAAGCTTCTAATCCTTCGCATCAAAAACTAATGGACTCAGTAGATTATTTAAATTCAACTTATGGTTATCAAAAAGTTAGACTTGCTTCCCAATCTCCAGGCAGAGTTTGGAAAATGAATCAAGAAAGATTATCTCCTCAATACACCACAAAATTAGATGAAATTATTATTGTAAAAACATAGTTTAAAATACTTAAATAAACCCTACCTTTTTCAGAAAAAGAAATTACGAAAAAATTGCGAAACAAATATTAAATAAGAGTAAAAAACAACCTTAAGATTGGTAGTTTGCAATAAACTAACTAACTTTGCAAAAATTTTAAAAGAGAAAATAATATAAATATAAATTTCAAACAAAATGATTACAAAATTAGATCAAATTATTGAAGCTGTAAAGCAAAAAGGAAAGAAAAGATTAGTTGCTGCTTATGCAAACGATTCTCATACAATTGGAGCAACATCAATGGCGATAGATTTAGGAATTATTGAAGCTACATTAGTTGGAGATATTGAAACAATTAAAAAAGTATGTCAAGAAGAAGGAATTGATGTTAATAAATACAAATTGGTTCAAGAAGCAAATGAACAAGCTGCAGCAAATTTAGCAGTTAAACTTATTAACGAAGGAGAAGGAGATTTCTTAATGAAAGGTCTTTGCACAACTGACAAATATATGCGTGCAATCTTAAATAAAGAAACTGGACTTATGCCAGGGGGTAAAGCTGTTTTATCTCACGTTGCTGTTTTTGAAGTTCCAACTTATCATAAACTTTTAATTACTTCTGACGTTGCAGTTATTCCTGCTCCAGATTTCAAACAAAAAGTTGCTATTACTAACTATGTAATTAATACTGCAAAAGTTCTTCAAAACCCTAATCCAAAAGTTGCTCTTATTGCTGCAACAGAACAAGTTTCTGTAGGTATGCCAGCTTGCGTTGATGCTGCTATTATTGCTGCTATGGGAAATAGAGGTCAAATTAAAGGAGCTATTATTGATGGACCACTTGCAATGGACGTTGCTATTGACAAAGAAAGTGTTCAAATCAAAAAACTTAAAGGTGAAGTTCCAGGAGATGCTGACTGTTTAGTATTCCCTAACATTGAAGCAGGAAACGTATTCTACAAAACATCTACTAAATTTGCTGGAGCAGAATTAGCAGCTATGGTTGTTGGAGCAAAAGTTCCTTGTGTTCTATCTTCAAGAGGTGATTCAACAAAAACAAAGATGTATTCAATAGCACTTGCAGCTCTTTCTTGCAAGTAAAATTTTAATCATATTTTATTTAAGAGCCTATTTGATAAAGAATAGGCTCTTTTTTTTAGAGAATAAATTAAAAAAAATGAAATCATTCCTATTAAAACAAAATCTCATTAAAGTCCTCTTAATAAGCTTATCTTTATTAATCATTTATAGCTGCACAACAAGTAGAACTTCAACTATCGTAAGTACTTCTTATGATAAAAATAAGAATTTGACTACTCACATGGTTTTTCCTTACGGAAGTATAGAGATACCTAATAAATGGGAAAAAATTGGATACATAAACTCTTCCAGACAATATATATTAATGAATGAAGATTCTATTATGCTATATGTAGTATTTGGGACAACAGATAAATATTCTTTCAATGAAGATAAGAGTTTAGAAGGTTATGATTTTTTGAAAGCTTTCTATAAATGGGAAGCTGATTACTTTGAAAAAGAACTTGCTTTAAAAAATGAAATTATTGAAGAAAATAGAGATAAAAATTACATTATTTTTAGAATCTTTGGCGATAAAATAAATACTATTATTTTAATATACGAAAATAATAAATTTATCACAAGTTTATCAATTCAAATTAATAGTAAATGGAGTGATGATCAAAAAGTTGATTTTCTAAAAAGCTTAATAAACACTAATTATTAAAATTTTGATTACTTATAAAACTTCTTGTGTTTTATCTTCAAGAGGTGATTCAACAAAAACAAAAATGTATTCAATAGCACTTGCAGCTCTTTCTTGCAAGTAAGGATAAAGATAAACAAATAAAAACAAAAAAGCTTTAAAACTAATTGTCTTAAAGCTTTTTTTGTTTCTTGTAATGCAAATAATATAGCATTATAATTTAATTATGTATCTTTGTGCTTACTCAAAATCAATATTATGAATAGTTGTTTTTCTATAAGAAAACTCGTTTTTATTGTAATTATATTAATATTTTCTATTGAGACATTTTCTCAAGAAATAATAAAAGGAAGAGTTTTTGAAATAAGCAATAGAACAAAGAAATCTCTAAGTAGTGTTTCTATTTATACAGTTATAGATACATTATCATATAGTACCGATTCAACTGGATATTTTGAAATAAAAATACCTTCTAAATACAAGGGAAATATACCAAAACCATATTTAAGGAAGATAGAAAAAGAAGGATATATGGTTATAAACGAAAACGAAATTGAGCTAAAAGAGAAAACTCCAAACTTAGAGGTATTGATGTGTAAGCAAGAAGCCTATAATACTTTATTTAATAAATTTAAAAACATTGGAATAAGTAATTATAAAGATGGGAATAAGTATAAACTAAATGAATTTATGATTCAAAAGGAGAAAAAAATAATCTCTGAAACAAAATACAATGAATTGCTAAGTAATTATTATGATGATTATATATCTTACCAGAAATCAATCAATAATACTTCCGACTATTTGGTTAGAATATGTTTAAGTGAATTTGATAGTATTTATCAAAATTGCATTTCTCTTCTTTTAGATAATAAAATTCAAGAGGCTACTGATTTGTGTTTAAAGCAAAACTACACACAACTATATATTGATAGTTACGATAAAAGTGAGAAAGAATACTATAAACAGCATATTGATTTTGAAATAAATCTCTTAAGGTTTTCTTCTTTAAGTGATAAATATGAAAAAATTAGTGATATATACTACAAATTAGCTATATATAATTTAGAAAGTATCCCAATCTTAATGGAATACGCCAATTTCCTATACGAACAGAGAAAATTTGATAAAGCAATTGATTGGTATAACCAAATAATAAAAAGAAACAATTCACCATATATCTATGCAAATATTAATAATATTCTGGGAAGCATTTATTTTATTAAAGAAGAATATTCAAAATCAGAAGAATTATATATAAGTGCAATTGAAATCCTCGATTCTATCATTAAAGAAAACTACTACTCATACTCTCCCACCAAGGCAGATGTTTTGACTAATCTTGCAACTTTATATAAGTCAACTCGCAATTATAATGAAGCATTATATCCATTTGAAGAGGCCTTAAAAATAAATAAAGAATTCTCTTTTCTATATCCAGAGAAATATATATCTCAATATGCAATAAATTTAATTAATTTAGCCTCATTGCATAATGAATTAGGGAACGATTCTCTTTCAATAAATCTTTACACTGAAGCAATATCACTTTTTGATAGTATAAGTTTGCTAAATAAAGATGAATATAAAATCTATCATGCAACTTCATTAAATAACCTTGGCCTTATTTTCTATAAAAATCAGAAATATCAACAAGCAATCGATTTAATGGATCTTTCAAGTAGTATTATTGAACAACTATCAAATGAATATCCAATTCAATATTTATCACAACTTGCAACCATAAAACTAAATTTAGCTTCAATATGCAAGGAAACATCGAATCATTTGCGTGCAGAGAAATTATATTTAGAAACAATAGTTATTTTCAGTAAATTAAAAGACATAAAACCAATAGAAAGCCTTTCTCAAATTAGTTCAACACAAAATCTATTAGGATTATTATATTCAAGTATTGGAGAATATGTAAAATCAGAAAAAATACTTAATGAAGCTCTTGAAATAAGAAAAGTGCTTGCAGAAATAGATTTAGATAATAATTTGGCAAAAGTTGCTGACATTCAAAATAATCTTGGAAGTGTTTACGAATACACAGAAAAGTATAACAAAGCAATAGAAATGTACAACTCTTCAATAGATATATATGAAACTTTAGCAAAAAATGGTTATTATTTTACTGAAAAGACCAAAGAAATTGAAGAAAATATAAAAAGATTAAACCAACTATATAATAAGAGTAATTGATATTCTGTTATAAAAAATCAAACAAACAAAAAATATGGAAAACTGGGCTAATGAACTGCCTTTTGTGGCTATAACAATTTCAGATAAAAATGGAAAGATTATTGAAATGAATGAAAGAAGTGTTATGACATTTCAAAAATCTGGAGGAAGAGAACTTATTGGCAAAGAACTATTGGATTGCCATTCTCAAAGGTCAAAAGAGATGATCCAAGAAATGATTAATAGCAATAAAACTAATGCTTACACAATTGAAAAAGAAGGATTGAAGAAACTAATATATCAAACTCCATGGTATGAAAATGGAGAATTTGGTGGATTGGTGGAATTTTCAATTGTAATTCCTGTGGATATGCCTCATTTTATTAGAGGATAATAGCTTTATTTTAACTCTAAAAAGTTAAAGTAAATACAAAAATCACGACTAAAAAATATAGAGAAAAACAATCTATTTTTTTCTCCATAATAACCTTTTTAAAGCTAAATTCAAACACAAAAAGTCAATGTATAAAACTCTGAAAACTAAGTATTGAACTCAGTTAATTAGACTTTAAACTTTTTTTACTTGATGTTGATGTCGAATTCATGGCATGATTCCGAGTAAATCATGGCATGTATTGTAGATCAAAACTTGATTAAAATAGTTGTAAACTTCGTTTTTGTATTTCTTTATTTAATCTGAGTAGTTTTTTACTTGATTAAATACTTTATAATAAAGATAATTTGGATTTTTATTCTTTAAGAATTGTAAAGAATTTTAATTCTGTTTTTTCAAACTTAGCAAACCATACTCTAAAATTATCACTTCTTCGTCTAAAAGCTCTCTAATTAATGGAATTACAACCTCTTTTGAGCCAAAATTAATATTATTGGCAAAATATTGCAATGGTTTTGGACCTTGAAGCAATTCTTTACAAATATCATCAATGGTTTCTTCCCTATCAATAGATTTCTTTTCAGAAAGGCATACATCACATTTTCCACATTCTCTTGCATCGAAGTCAAAATAATTAAGAATTTGTTTTTCTCTGCATTTGTTGGAAGTAATATAATCAATTAGTTGCTCAGCTTTTTTCTTGTTATTTTCCTTAATTTGATAATAAAATTCTTGTGAAAGTTCAAAATTATCATTTGAAAGGCGATTTTGAGTAAAAATTAGTTGAGGCTGTGTGGTTTTAGGCTCGTAAAAAAGAATATTGTATTTCTCTAATTTCTTAAGTGATTTGAATATATTTTCTTCAGGCTCATAACAAAGCTTAGCTAATTTCTTTTCATCAATAATTGTAAACTCAGTCATTAATCCAGAATAAGTTCTTCTTAGAGCTTCAAGCAAAGGGAAATATTGTGGGTAAGTATTAGTAAACTCAAATAGGGTATCCCTTTCAACATTTATCAAAACTTTTGAAATTGGATTTCTATTTTCTATAACTTCTATCAATCCTGAGTTTTGAAGTATTCTAACAGAACTGAATACTAAATAAGAATCAAAATTATATGTTTGAGAAAAAGAAAGTAAATCAAAATCAAATTTTCTGTCCTGCCCTGTTGAAGTTGCTATTTTAAAATAGTTACATAACGCATTATAGATATTTTGGATATATTTCTTTTCTGGGAAATTGGATTCAATTGTATTTCTTAATGTTTCAATATCCTTAGTATTATAAAGTAAAATCCCATAGGCTTTTTTACCATTTCTTCCTGCCCTACCCACTTCTTGAACATAAGCCTCAATGCTTTCTGGTAAATCGTAATGAATTACATAACTGACATTTTGTTTATCAATCCCCATCCCAAAGGCTGTTGTTGCAACCATAATATCAGTCTTTTCCTCAATCCAATTTTGTTGTCTGTGATTTCTTATTGCTGTTGTTAATCCAGCATGATAGGCCTCTGCATTAATTCCTATTGATTTCAGAATTTGTGAAATTTCAACAGTTTTCTTTCGTGAACGAACATAAATTAAACCAATACCTCCAATAGTTTCAACAATGGTTTTAATTCTTGTTATTTTATCACTTTCCTCAAAAACCATATAATTTAGATTTTCTCTCTCAAAACTTGTTGTCAAAGAATTTCTTTCCTTGAAAAGAAGTTTGTCTTGAATATCTTCAACAACCTCTTTTGTTGCTGTTGCAGTAAGTGCCAAAATAGGAACTTGAGGATGGTATTTTCTTAAATCGGAGATATTAAGAAAGGAAGGTCTAAAATCGTAACCCCATTTTGAAATGCAATGAGCTTCATCAACTGCAATAAGATTAACTTTCATCTTTTCAAAATAGGATATAAATAGCTTTGAAGATATTCTTTCTGGAGAGATATAGAGGATTTTCACTTTCCCATATAAACAATTATTCAAAACTATTTCTATGTTTTGATTGCTTAAACCAGAATAAATAATTCTTGCGTTTATTCCTTTTTCTATTAATGATTTTTCTTGATCAATCATTAATGCTACTAATGGAGAAACAACAATTGTAATTCCAGATTTGCATAAAGCTGGCAGTTGATAGCAAAGAGATTTTCCAGCACCTGTTGGTAAAAGTGCAAGGGTGTCTTTATTAGACAAAACTGAGGATATAATAGCTTCTTGATTAAATCGGAAACTATCGTATCCCCAGTATTTCTTTAGGATTTCTTTAGGATCTTTTTCTTGTGCCATTAATATATAAATGGCGAATTAAAATCTTTTAATAATGGAGCAATCTTGTCTTTATCAGAAAGAATTGGATTTTCAACATTCCATTTAATTCCAATAGTTTCATCTGACCAAAGAATTGAGCCTTCTGATTCTTTATTATAGTAATTTGTACATTTATAAGAGAAAACTGTTTCGTCTTCCAAAGTTAAAAAACCATGAGCAAAACCTTCTGGTATATAGAACATTCTTTTTGATATGGCATCCAACTCAACAGCATGATACTGTCCATAAGTTGGTGAGCCTTTTCTAATATCCACAGCAACATCCACAACCTTTCCCTGAATTACTCTAACTAATTTTCCTTGAGCATAAGGTGGCTTTTGAAAATGAAGTCCTCTAAGAACATTCTTCATTGACTTTGATTCATTATCTTGAACAAAAATCATTTTCATATCATTCTCAAAGTAACGTTCCTGATTGTAAGATTCAAAGAAATAACCTCTTTGATCTTTGAAAACTTCTGGTTCAACAATCAAAAGGTCTGGAATTGATGTTTTAATTATTTTCATAATATCTTTTATCCGTGAATTGCCTTACCATAAGCTGCTTCAATTGCTTCCATAACAGCTTCTGACATTGTTGGGTGTGGATGAATTGCATCAATAATATGATGAGCATTTATTTTGTTTTCTCTTGCCAAAACAACTTCTGCTATCATTTCAGTAACATTATCTCCTATCATATGACAACCAAGTAATTCATCAGTTTTTGCATCAATAACAACTTTAACAAATCCATCTCTATTTCCACTTGCTGAAGCTTTTCCTGAAGCCATATACATAAACTTACCTACCTTAATTTCCTTTCCTAAGCCTTTAGCTTTATCTTCACTAAGTCCAACAGATGCAATTTCAGGATGAGTGTAAGTACAACCAGGAACATTATCATAACTCAAAGGTTTAGGATTTAATCCATGAATTGCATCAACACAAATTAAAGCTTCTTTTGAAGAAACATGAGCTAAAGCTGGACCATGTACAATATCTCCAATTGCATAAACACCTTCTACATTTGTTCTGTAAAAATCATCAACCTCAATTTTTGGTCCGTTTATCTTAACTCCCAATTCTTCTAAACCTATATTTTCAATATTTGTTTGAACTCCTACAGCAGAAAGAACAACATCGACTTCAATAACTTCTTCTCCTTTTTTACCTTTAATTGTAACCTTACATTTATCAGAAGAAGTATCAACACTTTCAACTGAAGTTGAAGTATAAACTTTCATTCCACTTTTCTTAAAACTGCGTTGAAGAGTTGAAGCTACTTCAGAATCTTCATTTGGAACTAATGTTGGCATAAATTCAACTAATGTAACTTGAGTTCCTATTGATTGATAAAAATAAGCAAATTCACTTCCAATTGCACCTGAACCAACAACAAGCATTGATTGAGGTTGTTCTCTTAAAGTCATTGCTTCTCTATATCCAATTATCTTTTTACCATCTTGAGGAAGATTTGGAAGAACTCTTGAACTAGCACCTGTTGCTATAATAATATGATCAGCTTCATATACTTCTTTATTATCATTTAATTCAACCTCCACTTTTTTACCTTGAAGTAATTTACCTCTTCCTTCAATTACTTGAACATTATTTTTCTTCATCAAGTATTGAACACCCTTGCTCATATTTTCTGCAACACCTCTACTACGAGTTACAATTGCATCCATATTCGGTTTTGCTGAGCCTTCCAATTCAATACCATAATCGGAAGTATGCTTTAAATAATTATATACTTGTGCAGATTTTAATAATGCTTTTGTTGGAATACATCCCCAATTCAAACAAATACCACCAAGATTTTCTTTTTCAATAATTGCTACTGAGTAGCCTAATTGGGCTGCACGGATTGCAGCAACATATCCTCCAGGACCTGCTCCTAATACTAATATATCAAATTTCATTTTTAATTCTTTTTATTCGTGTACTTTTTCAACAGCTTCACTTACATTTATTGCAAAATCAGCTAATTTTTCATATTGAGCATACAAACTACTATAATAAATACCTGTTTGATATGGGTAAACATTATTTTTTATAGCTTCTGTATGTTCATCTCTTAATTTATTTCTATATGTATTTATTTTATCTTCCAACTCATTTGCTTTTTCAGCAGTTATTTCAGAATAGTTTGAATGAAGATTTTCGTCCATAAGAACCAAAGCTTCACGAACATATTCAAACATAACATTAAGTTTATCTCTTAAATCTTGCTCAAACCAACTACCTGACTTCTTTTTATTATCTATGGTAATTGCAATTTGATTGCAACTATCTCCAATACTTTCAAGATTATCAACTATTCTCAACATCGAACTGATGTATAATGAAGCTCTATGACTCAAATCATGTTCTGAAGCCTTTGTAAGATAGTTGGCAATTTCAACCTCCATCCTATCTGTTATTTCTTCATATTTAATAATTCTATCATAAATCTCCTTATACTTTTTATCTTCTTTTGTCTTAATTAAATCTGGAATCATATCAAACATTTTCAAAATTCTCCTTGAAAATGTTTCAATTTCTTTTTTCGCAGGCTCAATTGCTAATTCGCCAGCTGACATATATCCAGAAGGAATAAACTTCAAACGGAACTCCTCATCATCATCTTTCTTAATAGGAACCATTTTTTCTACAATCTTAATAATTTGAGGGATAAACCAAACCAAAATACATGTATTAGAGATATTGAAGAAACTATGAAAAATAGATAATGCTACAGGAATTGAAGAAGCTGAAGCAAAAGGAGACCCTCCATTTAGTGATATGGAAAGTTTATCAATAATAGAAAGGACAGGATTGAAAAGAATTAATATCCAAATTACTCCAATAAGATTAAAAATCAAATGTGCTCTTGCAGCTTGCTTTGCTGTTTTATTAGCAACAGTTGCAGCAATATTTGCAGTTATTGTTGTTCCAATATTTTCTCCTAAAACCAAAGCTGCTCCCATTTCAAAAGGAATTAGGCCTTTAGCACACATAACAAGTGTTACAGCCATCATTGCAGAAGAAGATTGAATAATAAAAGTAAAAATTGTTCCAATTAAAACAAATAAAAGAATTGAAAAGTAACCATATTCTTTCATATTCGCAATAAATTCAAGTACCCCAACATATTTTGGATCTGTAAAATCAGGCACATTACTTGTAAGCATTTGCAAGCCTAAAAACAAAAGAGCAAAGCCAATAAAAAACTCTCCAATATTTTCTTTTGATTTAATAAATAAGAAAGGAGTTGCAATTGCAATTATTGGGAGAACAAATTCAGAAATATCAAATTTAAAACCAAGCAACGATACAATCCATGCTGTAACAGTTGTTCCTATATTTGCACCCATTATCACAGTTACAGCACCAGCTAAAGTAAGAGCTCCTGCATTAACAAAACTTACAACCATAACAGTTGTTGCAGAAGAAGATTGAATTATTGATGTTATTCCTAATCCTGTTAAAACTCCTCTAAATCGGTTGGAAGTCATTTTTGAAAGGAAATTTCTTAAACTATCTCCAGTGAGTCTTTGTAACGAATCACTCATTATTTTCATTCCATAAAGGAATAGGCCTAAACCACCTAAAAGTGTTAAAATTTGAAATACTGCATTCATTCTTTCCTAAATTTATTACAACAAAAACATTGCAAAATTACTTATTTATATTGTAAGTTCAATGTATAAAAGAAAAAAAGATTATACAACTAAGTATAATCTTTTAACTAACCATTTATTTTTTTAATTTGCTATTCTTTTTTCAAGATCATCAACCCAAGTTTTATATTTCTTATCTGTGTTGTAGAGATTCGAAACAGCCTTGCATGCATGAAGAACTGTTGAATGATCTTTATTCCCACACCTTGAGCCAATAATTGCTAATGAATTTTTCGTTAGTTTTTTTGAAAAATACATTGCTAATTGCCTTGCTTGAACAATTTCTCTTTTCCTTGATGAAGATTGAATTTTATCAACCGAAAGATTAAAATAATCAAAAACTACCTTTTGAATATATTCAATCGAAACTTCTCTAACATTACTTCGGATAAACTTATCAATCATTTCTCTTGCAAGATCAATTGTTATAGTTTTCTTATTAAAAGAAGACTGAGCTAAAAGAGAAATTAAAGCTCCTTCCAATTCTCTCACACTTGAATTAATATTATATGCCAAATATTCAATAATATCATTAGGCATTTCAATACCATCTTTATAGAGTTTACTTTGTAGAATTTGTATTCTTGTTTGAACATCTGGCAATTGTAAATCTGCAATTAAACCCCATTTCAAACAAGAATACAAATT
>ENA-UOOE01001912-UOOE01001912.1-fermentation-metagenome-genome-assembly--contig:-NODE-1912-length-16237-cov-4.469101_pt1 | contig 16237 bp, 8 predicted proteins | sample MGYA00245776_ERZ724021 | MGnify/ENA primary metagenome ERZ724021 (study PRJEB28704, sample SAMN03018321) | fermentation metagenome | biome: anthropogenic terrestrial biome; feature: soil; material... | reverse complement strand
GCGAAAAGATTCGGATTTCTCCAATCTCCGTCTTTAAAAAGCGCCTCAGGACCGCATGGCCAAAACTGCCGGTTCCGCCTGTAATCATCAAAGTCTTATTTTTAAATTCTGACTGCATTAAAATTGCTCCAATTTACTTTTATTCTAACTTATTTTCTTATTTTGCGTATAAGCATGTGACTAGTATGCACCTCGTTCACTCAGAACGGCCGGAAACGTTTTTAAGATAATTTTAAAGTCAGTCCAGAGGCTACGCTCCCGTATGTATTGAAAATCAAGCTCCATCCATTTTTCAAAGCTGAGATCGCTTCTCCCGCTAATTTGCCAGTAACAGGTAAGCCCCGGCTTTACATCCAGACGGTGCATCTGTTCCGGTGTATACTGCACCATTTCTCTGAGGAGCGGAGGGCGCGGCCCGACAATAGACATTTCACCCCTTAAAATATTAATTAGCTGAGGAAATTCGTCGATGCTTGTCTTTCGGAGAAAACGCCCAACTTTTGTAATACGTGGATCATCTGCTATTTTAAATACAGGGCCATCTGCTTCATTTCTGCTCAGTAAAAGCATTTGCTTTTGGTCAGCGTCCATAAACATACTACGGAATTTATAAAAAGTAAATATTTTTCCACCTTTGCCAGCACGTAGCTGAGAATAAATTACCGGTCCTTTAGAATCCAGCTTAATTGCAATAGCAACTGCTAAGAACAACGGTGACAGAGCTACTAGTGCTAGGCTAGACAGCACAATATCAAACAACCGCTTAAAAAACAGATAGCCAGAATGTCTGGCGGAAACTGGGTGGGAAACCGGGTGACAGGAAGCCTCTCTCCAATTTTGTACTCCTGAAAACTCTGACTGATAAGGATCTACTTCAGGAGCAAAATCAGCACTGTTGTTCATTGTTCTCGTTTCCTTCCGCTCATATAAAATTCTTAAAGTACTTTACATCCTGTTCAGGATGTTTTCCGGACAAAGGAGACAGTCTGACTTATTTCAGAACCCTAAACAAATTTAAAAACAATGTTTTCTTCAAAGCCACATAACCTTTTATAATCCAATATGGAAGTCTAAATATTTACAGATTTTCATAAAGAAAGATAATGTTATGACGATATATCTTTCTAGATAGGTGATGGAATACCTGAGAGAAAGAGTAATAAAAAGTTTTTATTCTATTTCTACCAATTTTTCAATATCTTTTTACAAAAAGCATAAATATCATCCAACTGAGTTTTAATTATTAGACTTTAAATGTAGATTTTGTGAGCTTTCATGCCAGTTTATCGTTTTTATGGTAACATTATGAGAAGTAAATGTCAATTGCTATAATTATATGGAAGAATAAATTTATAATTTTTTAACTTCTAAAATATTTTTCTATTTAACCATACTTTAACCTTAATTCCGTTCAAAACTTTCTTGGTTGCTGCATTTGCAAAAATGCGCTGTAAATTCAGTCTCTGCTTTTAAGAGCATTAACAAGTTGTAAAAGTCAAAAATTTTATAGTTAATCAGTCAGCGGCTAAGGAAGGAAAAAGATCACTGTTCTCAAAGGAAAATTTACAGGCAAACTTTGTCTAGGCAAACTCGCGTGCAAATTCTAAATTGCTATATGGAAAATTCTATTTTTTTACTTCAGCTAAAATATTCAAGGCGTTTTTAATATTTTTTCTTGGCTTTTGTCACTGAGCATGCTTGATTTTGACTGCTGTTTCGTTTCCGTTGCCGAGGTACGGCTGAACCGGCCTGAATTTTCACCCCAAAACCTTTCTTCCATCATGGCACATAAAGTATAATAAACAGGTAAATGAAGTTCCTGAACTAAAAAAGTCTCTGTTTCCGGAACACAGACAGCTACGTCGCATAAACGCGCCAATCGCCCTCCACTTTTTCTTGTCATTCCAATTACCGACAGACTGGCTACTTTTGCGGCATAAAGCGCATAAATTATATTTTTGCAATTTCCCGACGTATTTTTCCCTGCTCATATAAAGCATCTATTGCCTTACTATATCTTTTTATGTGTGTATACTTCGATGACATACTGAAACCTCTTGTCGTAGTTTTATCCTACGGCAGAGGCCCTTTTATTCAATGTCCATTTTTACGGGTTCAGTTCACAATTCTACGATAGGAGGTCCCTTTTGTCACTGTCCGTTTAAGGCGGTTCAGTTCACAAGTGCTTTACAGTTTAACAGCAAATTTGTAAAGTGAGAGGCTCATCGGGATTGATTTCCCGGTGGGCCTCTATTTCTTTACCCATGTAATATTTGCTGATATTATAGATATGTATTGAGGATTTTCAACACCAATCTGATTTTGGAAACCTTCAGAAAATAATCTTCAAGCAGGACTTGGGTTCCTTTCAATCAGTCCACACGAGTACGGCGCTATTTTGTTTCGGTATGGCACCAACCCGTAAGCGGTTCATTAAACGCAAAAATTGACCAGGCCCCATTCTGACATATTCTCCATCTTCTCTGAGTGGATGGTATCGGCTGCCAATTATGACATAAAAGCTGATAAGGCTTTCCATTCATGCAGATGTCAGGACAATTCTCGTTATAAGGCAGTCGGTAAACATCCAACACATCCTTCATTGCCGCTAAGAATGCAGCATTTTGTCTTTACTTTTTATTTTTGAATCTTTTGTCTTTGATGAGTACGATCCAAGCGCACTCGGAAATTGCAAGCACAGCGATTGGTACCAACGGGAACGAACCGTCGCCTGTTTTCGGATTCGTGCCGGATGAAGAAGTCAGATTACCTGTTGGAAACGTTTGGGTGGAAGCTCCTGCGGATGATACGTTGGAACCGGGCGAAGACTTCTTCGCAAATTCGGCTAATGCATAATAACTGAAATGGGTGGTATCAAATACAAGATAGCCGTTCTCCTGCGTTGCATTCATATCGCTCACCTTACCTTTGGCATCATCATACCAGTATACATGCAGATTTCCGTTCATTCCATCCGGAATTGGCATTCTCACTGTGATCGTTCCAGAAAATCCTGAAATTGCTTTATGATTCTGGTCAAAAAGTCTTAGGTCATAAAGGATCAGATTTTTTAGCGTATTGGAAGTTTCATAATTTCCAATCAGTTTTTTGGCCATGTTATAGACTGTGCTGCTTGGCTGTAGGGTTGAAACTCCTATATATGCCGCTTGCACACCGGAAGGCAACGTACAGTTGGAAAGATCATGACCGATGGTCCTGCCTGAATAGGAATCGTCCATGCCGGCATTTCCGCCGGATGCGGACGCCGTAAAATACACCTTCACATCCGCCGCCGCGTTCAAGCTTCCAATGATCAGCGCGTCTCCCGCAACCGTCGTTTTATTCGAGTTTTTTACGTATTCGCCGTTTAGCGTCCAATGATCTACGGCCATTCCGCTGTCAGGTTTTGCGATAAACACGACCTTTGAACCGATTCCGATATCAGCTCCGCTGTCAAAAGAGGCGTTGTCACTCGAGGCGGATACGATGGTTCCGCCACTTTCAGATGAAAAATCAACTCTGGCACGTTTCAAATAGCTGAACACTGCGGTAACACTTGTATCGCCGGAAATCTGATTTAAAGTCAGGACTTTATCCGTATCATTCGGAATTGCATTCCCATCCCTGGTCCAAAGCCTGAGTGTCTGGTTTGCCGAAGGATGCGCCGTGAAAATCAGGGAATCTCCCTTATAAACTATAACATTCATTCCGGAAGCCGCTACGGTAACATCAGTGGGCACATTGCCGGAATAACCCGCTCCATGGTATCGGACCGAATAGGTCAGGTTTCCGCCGGAACTGTTGGATACGGAAACCTTAAAGCTGTCCGGATTCCGTTTGAAGACCGCCAAAACCGAGAGGTTCTTTCCCAGCGCGGCAACGTTCAGCGTTTCACCGGTACCCTTCGATTGACCGTTTACTTCCCAATGATCAAAAATACAGCCCCAGGCCGGGAGCACCGTAAAGGACAGCGGCGCTCCTCCAGGCACGCTCTGCACCTGTGAAAAATCGGTCGGCACATTGTTTACCGTTGCCGTCACAGCATTTTTATCGGTGCCATCGGGCTGAGAAACGGCAAGCGAAACCTGATAGCCGTTTTGAACCGTATCAGCGGACACCATTGTATTTTCCGTCATCGTAAACACATAACTTGCTCCGTCATTTTTAACTGTTTGGCCGTTGACCTTCCATACGGAATTTCCCTTCAATGCGTAACCGTCCTGCACAGTCACCGTTATCTGCGTTCCGCCGGGAACCGCAGCCGTATCGGTCACGGCCTTTTCCACTATTTTCCCTGTGCCATCGTCCACGCGGTACACCGCCTTAAGATGGTTTTGCAGAGTCAGCGTATAATTGTCGCGTTCAAAAACCGCACTGAGCGTCATATTATTGTTTTCCGTAGTAATCGTCGTCGTTGAGGTTCCCGATTTTTCGTCATAGTCGCCCTTGAAATTGCTGTCTGTGCTTCCACTCAGTGTCCACTCCACAAAGTGATACCCTTTTGCCGGTTTCACAAGGAAGGTATATTTATATCCCGGTAACACATATGTGCCGCTCTGAATTGTGTCGCCGACGGGCGTCACCGCACCGTCGTCTGCACCCGGATTTGCCGATTGGAAAATCAGCTTATTTGAGGGCATATATTCGACACGAATCGTCGCGTCCTCCGCATCGGTCTGATAGACGTAGGTGGTCGATGAAGTCATCGTTGTTGTTGACTGACCGCCGGTTTGCACCGTCCAGCTTTGCACCTGATAACCGGCCTGCGGTTTTGCCTGTAAGACGATGTCGGTCCCCTGCGAAAACAGATTTGTTTTACTCCAAGTGCCGTTGACGGCAGTAGTCGCCATTTTCAGTACGGTGCCATCGTCGTTTGTGACCACAGGGTCCGTGATTGCAATTGTACCGACGATCCCGTCGGTATTGTACGGCTTTGAAATAAGGGTCACACCGTATTTGGGGCCTGTGAGAATATACGAACCCGTTGCAAAATGGAAGGTATAGTTTTTGTAATCCGCAGCCACGCTGTCGGCGGGACCGGGGCGGAGGGTGTAAGCGCCCGCTTCCGTATCCGCGCCCATGGTAAGCGGTTGGCCCGCGGTATTATACGCGTGGACGGCCAGGCCGAGATTTTCCAGCGTGTCATCATAAGCCAGAGCGCCGGACGTCACTTTCAGATCCTTGCAGGTCGGCTGGCTGATGTTGCTGCTTCCAGCCACGCCGGTGATCGCGTTTTTTAAGCCGATGGTGATTTCACGCGGGTCGATTTTGATTGCCTTCGATGCCATTTTAATGCCTCTGATATAACCGTTCAGTGTATAGCTTCCGGTGGCCCGTGCCGTAACCGAGCCGTCGGCATTGGCGGAACCCGGCACCTCCACCTCATCGTATTCCATCCATGTTTTCGTCCGGTGCCACGGTCTATTGTGTTTGTAATCCCATCCGTAGTAATACACAACCGACTTAGTAACCAGTCGTTTTGAAACCAGCTTAAAACTCACGTCTAATGAACACCGATCGCATCGGATCTGTCCGTTTTCCATGCTGACATACATCAGTGTCGGATGAATACCGTCGCCGTATGTATAGCTGCCGTCGGAATCCAGAAAATAACCGCTTGCGTTCCCGGACGAGTAATAGACCGTATTGGAAACCGGAAGCGAATCGTAAACGCGGCTTCCCTGGTAATAAGCGGTAATTTCAAAAATGCCTTCTGGCAGATTCAGCGCGGAATCGCCTGTCCCGAGGTTCAGCGTTGCCGTGGCCGCATAATTGGAATCCTGTGCACCAAGCGATACGGTTTTGCTGGTCGAATAATCGCTTCCCTTGATATGGAACGTGACATTGCCGGAGGGTGCGAACGTATGCCCGCTCTGAGCCGATTTCAGGGTGAGGCTGACGGTTTTTCCGGCATAATCCGCCGAAAAACCGTCAGCGGTCACGACCGCCGTTCGTTTGGAATAGTTGAGCATAAAAGGCGCGGAATAAGCGGAAATCGCCAGTTCTCCCTTTGCGCTTTGATAATTCACATTGACGCGGCATCGATATTCGCCCTCATTTGCAAGGCCGGAATTGGCAAAGATGTAATATACTTCCGTCGCGCCGCTGATATCCGTCCAACCCTTTTGACTGTCCAGTTTCTGCCACTGGTAGAGCGGCTCGTATGTATAGCCGCTTCCATTGATTACGACGGATACGGTGCTGCTCGTATCGGGATAGACCCGCAGAGAATATTGGGAAACCGTTCCGTTCACTTTCCCGGAGGTGTCGTAGGTATTGGTTTTGGTTTCATACACACCGTTGAGATAAACGGCAGGATAGCCCTCCGATGCCTTGGTCCTCGTATCGAGCACGGCGCTCTGGATACTGTTCGGCGGCGCGGCGCCGCGCACGACCTGTATCTGATATTTATATTCGGTATAGTCTTCCAAACCGTCCACAACATACTGGTAATGGCGTATTGTTTTTCCGGCCTCATCCGTATCTACATATTTGATATCGGAGGCTGGCACGAAGGCGAGCTTATAGCTTCCGCTGCCGTCCGGATATTGGACATATTTGTAAAGCTGGAATCCGGAAACAGCCGAATCCGCCGGATAGAACCAGGTCAGGCCGACCGAATGATCCGTAGTCAGGTCGCTCGACTGCGCGAAATTGGACGGCAGGCTCGGCGGTGCAGTAACGTCCTTCACAAGATAGCTGACGACCGGGATCGTATTGTCCCCAATCGTGTAGGTATAGGTAAACAGCTTCCAGTCAAATCCATAGCCGTAATTTTCCGCAGACTCGGGCAGATTTTTCACCTTTCCGGTATAGGTATTGCCGTTGGTGGAAACAGTTGCCGTTCCATGCCCGTGGTCACCCCCGCCGACAATTCCAAACGTCCATTCGGCAAGGCCGGCCCCGTATTTGAAATCGATGGACTGGCTGGATTCGAAGCGGCTGCTGTCCTCATCCTTTGTTTCGATTTCCTGCTCAATACTTGCATCCCCGTAACCGACACGCGCAAAATCTTCGTCTTCCCGGTTCTTAAAATCGGAACTATACACGGTGGCATTGCTGAAGCCTGATTTATCCGATGGATATGTAGAAGGTTCGCCGACTTTATGAGTCAAAACCTTCCCTTCAATTTTCGGTAATGCGGAGTAATCCGCGGCGATCCTCTCATATTGTTCCAAAGAGAGTACGACTGTGGCTGCCTGATGAGGGATGTTGACCGACATGACCTGTTTGTCATATCCCGTCACCTTGCCGCTGCTGTCGAGTTTCGGAATATAGCATTCATAATCGTAATATTCCATTGGGATAGAATAAAACGCTACGGAATCCTGTCCGGCTTCGGTTTCAAAAGAAATAGAGGTTTCCATCTCGCTGGATTTGCTTGTTTCCCATGTAATTCCCAGTTCCGATTCATGTTCAAATTCAGAGCCGGCCACCCTCTTTCCCAGCACTTCATCTTCGTGCTCATACGCCGTGTACATTCCGCTGTGCACGGAAAATTCATTCGATGATTCATCACCTTTGCCCTGCGAGTTTTTAAGCTCGGTCAGTGAGCCTTCTCCCCCCAGGTCCTTGAAATACGGCGGCGATGCCAGCACTGCAAGCACCTTCGGATCGGAATAGATGACCCCGTGCTTGCCGCTGTACTGGTAATAGGAGGTATCCTCGTCGGTATTCAGCGCACAGAAGGATGATGCAAAATCAATATATGTATTCGTCAGGGTATTCACGCTGAAACTGTAGCTTTCTACCTTTCCGTTATCATTCTTCTGCGGCGTCAATACACCCTGGGCTTTGACATCAGCCGTTTCGGGACAATTGCCTGCTTCGTGCAGATAATTTAGCCGCACTTGGACCGACTGTTTTGCGCAACCTGTCAGATCTGCGGAAACCACGCCGTATTCCGTATAATATCTCGAGTCGCCGGGCGAATCATTGCTGCGAATATTGAACGAACTATTGTTGTCGAGTGCCGCCAGAATATTCAGCCCGTCATCCCCGTACTGGATAACCAGACTGTCCAGGTAGATATCCGAAGGTTTGCCCATGCCTTCCATGTTTACAGCCGCTACATCGGCCTTCATGGTGGGCAGACTGTAGAAAACGTCGTTATGGTCGGCCATCGCCGGATTGACATAGGTTTCATTTCCAGAGCTGTCTTTGGTCTTTAAAAAGAGATCAAAGTTTTTCGCGAGCGTTTGTGAAAACCCGGTGCCGTTATAGTCGTAAACAGCCGCAAAACGGGTGTTGTCAACCCGGCAGTTCTTGATATTGTCATCCACAAGCTGGCCGCCGACAATCAGGTCATTCACGCCGTCGCCGTTGATGTCGCCATAAGCGACGGAAGCACGTACCATCGCAGTCCCGTTATAAGTCAGATCCAGGCTCAGCGAGTTCACGGTTCCATTCGAATTCCGGAACATCCGGCCGCCTTTGCCTCCGCAGAGGATGATGTTCCGGCTGGGCGTATAGCCCTTAAGTCCAGTTGCAGGCTGATAAGCAGTGCCCCAGGTAATGGAAAGGTCGTCGACGCCGTCCCTGTTTAAATCTCCGCTGCACAGCGATACCATGTTCGGCACGGATTCCTGATTCGCCCAGTTGTCTGCCAGAGAATAACTCCAGACTTCCGCCCATTTCGACGAATTGAGATAATAGGCGGATGCATTATCTGAAAAGGAACCGTCAATTTCCAACTTGTAAACAACCACCCGCGGATTTTTCTGCTCCGGTACATAAACGGCCACTTCATCCATACCGTCGCCGTCGAAGTCCCCGCAGGTAACCTGCAGATTGTTTTGCAGCAAATCCCAATATTTGTCATACTGCTCGTTGACAGTCGTACCGTCCGGATATTTCAGCCCGGTGTTTCCAATGGTTTGACTGGGGTTGATGAGCGTAATGGCCGATCCTTTCCGGTCATTCACCGGATCGGAAAAAAACAGATAAAGGCCGCCATGCTCCGAATGTACGCCTCCCTTGCCTGACGCGACCGTGACAACCTGGCCTCGGTCTCCGTTTGAAGCTTTCACAAAGTTCCCCGCGAAAGCCGCCGATGCGCCGTAGGCACCCACAATGGCAACCTTTTTGTCATCGTGCATTGAGGAATTGGTATAAAAATCGTCCCAGGTTCCGTTCAGAGGCTTGTTGTGTCCATAAAGGACGGCAGACGGCATGAACTGCTCGAAAATTTCCAATACCGGATTTATCGTAACCGTGCTTCGCCCATAAGGGTTATCGGTACTGTTCAGATTCACACCGTCAGGAATCTTCGTGGTATCGATGCCAAGTGCCTGCAGGGCATTCTCGTTACCGATATCCGTGCCGTTTGCCGAGGCGGCCGCAACCGGCAACTGAAACGCCGGTAGCATCGTGGCCAGCATGCAGGATATCAGGCTAAGCGCAATAAATTTTCTGAGCTTTATCAACTTAATTCTCCTCCGTAAATCATAAATTTATAAGTAAGATGATACGGTTCAGGTATTTGGGCTCTTATGGCCATATTTTCTGTTCTGCAATCTGTAGTATATTTTCATCTGAATTCCGTCAATGTACGAAAGTACAGAAGTACCCCCTTTCTCCTGTATCGGCTGTTGGAAAAGGCTATCGTGGGATTATAGCGCCAGACTTATTTTATTATGGTGGACATAAGCTATTAAAGGAAAAATTGGATGATAACATAGATTGAGCAATAACCAGTCGAAATCCTGGCTGCAAAGTTACCGGCCATATAATGATGCAAACGATTCGGGACAAACATATCGTGCTGCACAGTTGTGACTTAATATTGATGACGGAGGGAAAGGACTATTCCTTAGATGGTCGGCAAAACAGTAATTGGCAGGCAGTTCGTAAAGGAACGCTCCAACACGAAATTTTTATGGGAGAAAATCCGATTGCTTGGAACAATGATGAGCTTATCATAAAGGTAAACTGTAAAGAAGATGCGGGAAAATTACATACAGAAGCAATCCTATTATTGTGCTTTTGTAACTTTTGAGGTCGCAGAAGGGTATATATAGATTTATATGCAGCGGGTTCAACAACAATTCGTCCGGCAGCGTCATGAAAGTCATCAGCAGCGATAAAAATACTGGAAGCCCCTTTACAAATTTACTTTTTGGCCGTATCATTGCTAACCCTCCACTGAATCAGCGCATTTGAAAATATCTTTGCAGCTTTTTTGCAGTTTTGGCAAATCAGAGTATAATAGCAATAGAATTTGTTGTTACCATGGTCATTGACTTTAGTCAGTATATTCCACTTCAACTGAAAATGCAAGCAAGAAGGACTGTTTTAAATGAAAAAAGAAAAAATGACTGTTCGGAAACTCCAGGCGAACGAAACCAAGAAGAAAATTTACCAGTGCGCCGAAGAACTTTTTCGACAGCACGGTTTTGAAAATGTAACCGTAGATGACATCATGAATAAGGTAGGTATGTCTAAAGGAACGTTTTTCGTGCATTACGCTTCCAGAGATGCTCTGCTTGCCGCATGCATTACGGAATTTGTTAATCGGGCAGATACGGATTATGAATCTTATCTGGAAACTTTTCCGGAACAGACGGCAACTTCGGATATTCTGATGGCCATGGTTGGGCGAATTGCCGACAATATTATAGAAAACGTCGGGTATGAACGGATTAAGATTGCCTACCGGATTCAGTTGGAAAAAACATTTGATACCGGTATGTTATTAAACCATGACCGGAAGATTTATAAAACATTTAGTTCTTTGGTCAATCGGGGAATGCAAACAGGTGAATTCCGAACGGACATACCCGCCGAAAGCATTGCCAATCATCTTGTCATGGCCATGCGGGGAGCCACCTATGAATGGTGCATCCGATATCCGGATTTCAATTTAAAAAATCATCTGCTCCGGCATTTTCAAATACTTCTGTGCGGAATTAGAAAAAGATAGCACTTTTTGTTCCCAGACATCTTTTTTATGTTTCATTTATAAGCCGACGATATTTACGCGCAATGCATGAAAGTACAGTCAAAGTAAATTTCCAGACTTGACCGTTGGCATAGCAATACGGAAAAATTGTGCCCAACGGCAAGAACTTAGCGGGTTGACCTGCCCCCAAAAGCCGTCCAGATTCGGTTTTCAATGATTTCTTTGGCTTCATAGAGATTTTTAAACAGGTTTTGGTTTAAGCATTCATCACGAAGTTTTCCATTAAAACTTTCAATATAACCGTTCTGGGTCTGGTGGCCCGGATCAGTAAAAACATGTTCGACATGGTGGTTGTAACTCCATGCGTTTAGGGAGTTTCGTCTATCCGTATTTATCAGAAATGCAAAACGCCTTTGAAAAAGCCTTTTGCATTTTGCTTAACATTGCCCTACCCTTTGGCATAAGATACTTAAGAGCATAACATCTTTGGGAGGGATTCCATTGGACAGATATGCTATCTTAATGGCAGGAGGCGCAGGATTAAGGCTTTGGCCTTTTTCCAGAGAGAAAAAGCCCAAGCAATTTATCAGCGCAGATGGATGTCGGTGTATGATGCTCCGGACAATCGAGCGAATCAGCCCGGCCGTGCCCCTGAGTAATTGCTTTGTCGTAACCAATCGGAATTTGGCGGCAATGACTGAAGACGCTCTGAAAGGCGTTATTCCCGCGTCCAATCTCATCGTAGAGCCTGAGCGGAAAAATACAGCGGCCTGCATTGCGTATTCCACCTTCACCCTCAAAAGCAAAGGAAAGGACGGCGTCCTCTGTTTCTTTCCTGCGGACGGATATGTAAAAGATCAAACCGCATACCGTCTCGCAGTCAAACAGGCCTGTGAAGCGGCTGAAAAAACAGATGGGGCTCGTTATCATCGGCATTACGCCGAGCTATCCCGCCACCGGCTATGGATATATTCATGTAGACCTCGGGCAGGAAAATAAAATTTATCCCGTGATTCGGTTCGTCGAAAAGCCGGACCGTGAGACGGCGGAACAATTTCTGTCATCCGGCAATTACCTGTGGAACAGCGGAATTGTAGCGGGCAGACTTTCTGCGTTTGTTTCTCATATCCAATCGTTTCTTCCCAAACATTATGACGGATTTTCCGCATTCAAAGACAATTTAGATGGACAAGACATTTTGCCATTTGTGAAAAAAGCGTATGCTGAAATTCCCGGTATTTCTTTTGACAAAGGTGTACTGGAAAAGAGCAATGATATCGTCGCAATTAAAGGCGATTTTGATTGGAATGATATCGGCAGTCTGGAAAGCCTTGCGGTTTCGCTCCCTCCGGACATCGACGGGAACAAGGTTAAGGGTGATTTCTTCAGCGTTGATACAAAGGACTGCATCATATATGGCGATAAGGCATTGGTTACTGCCATAGGAATGAGAAACGTGGTGATTGCCATAACAGATGATGCGGTTCTGGTCTGTCCCCGAGACCGGGTTCAGGATGTTAAAATTCTTACGGAGCGGCTGAAAAACAGCCGTTATAAAAGCCTCACGTAGTGTTCCTGAACCATTTTTCTATGATTCAAATTCCGGAAAACTTTTTTAGGGGGCCTTTTATGAAAAGCGAGAAGCTCATTGAGCTTTACCATACGATGGTCAGAATCAGGATGGTTGAAGAGCGGATTGCCGCGGAATATCAATATGATGAAATCAAAACGCCGATTCACCTTTCCATTGGCCAGGAAGCCATTGCGGCGGGGGTTTGTATCCATCTGGAAAAAAGTGATTATCTTTTCGGAACGCATAGAAGCCACGCGCAGTATCTGGCCAAAGGCGGAGATCTGAAGAAAATGATCGCGGAACTATATTTGCGTAAAACAGGCTGTTCCCATGGACGGGGCGGGTCCATGCATCTCGCCGCGCCTGAGGTGGGAATTTTCGGTTCGTCGGCGATTGTGGGCGGTGACATCCCTCTGGGCACGGGAACCGCCCTTGCGTCCAAACTGAAAAAGGATGGCAGAGTGACCGCTGTATTTTTCGGGGACGGCGCGGTTGACGAGGGAACCTTCCACGAAAGTCTGGAATTTGCTGCACTGAAGAATCTGCCTGTTCTCTATGTCTGTGAAAACAACCATTATGCCATCAATTCCCCAGAGTCCAAGCGGCACAGAAATTTGAACATTGCCCAATGGGTGGAAGGGTACGCTGTTCCAAGTTATAGAATAAACGGCAACGACGTCCTTGAAGTATCGGAATATGCGCGGGAAGCCATAGACGATTGCCGCAAAGGAAACGGGCCAGTTTTTCTGGAATGCGACACATACCGCTGGAAAGGGCATATCGGCACTGTAGATGATGTCGGAAACGGCTACCGGCCAAAGGAAGAATATGACTACTGGCTGTCAAAGTGCCCAATCCAGTGGTACCGGCAATATCTGGAGTCAATCGGGTTATGGGATGATGCCAAGGAAAAGGCTCAACGGGAGAAAATTGCCGCCGAAATTCAGGAAGCATTTGAATTTGCACAAAAGTCGCCCAAACCTTCACCGGAAGACCTAATGGATTGCGTTTATTCCAGTTGAACACAAGGGGGGTAAGATTATGCCACGGACAACAATTCAGGCTGAAAAGCAGGAAAATCCTTTTGCAGAGGGGAAATCCGGCAAAGGCAGAGCAATATCCTACAAAGATGCCCTTTTTGAAGCAACGGATCAGGCTCTGGCAAGAGACCCAGGGGTATTTGTCATGGGCGAAGGCGTGGACGACCCAACCGGCGTGTACGGCTCCATGAAAGGACTGAAAGAAAAATACGGTGCGGAAAGAGTATTTGACACGCCGATTGCGGAAAATTCCCTGACCGGCTTTGCAGCCGGCGCGGCGATGGCGGGCTTGCGCCCCATCCTAATCCACAGCCGCATGGACTTTATGATCCTGTCTCTGGATCAACTGGTGAACCATGCCTGTAAATGGAGTTATATGTTCAATGGGCAGGTAAAGGTTCCTCTCGTCATCCGGACCATCAGTGCGCGGGGATGGGGAGCGGGTGCGCAGCATTCCCAGTGCATTCAGGGAATGCTCATGAGCGTGCCGGGCCTTAAAATTGCAGTACCGGCAACGCCGTACGACGCAAAGGGGCTTCTGATTTCAAGCATCATTGACAACAGTCCGGTTTTGTTCGTTGAGCACAGATGGCTTTACAAAACGATGGGAGACGTGCCCGAATCCCTGTATTCCATTCCGTTTGGGAAAGGCGTCGTCAGAAGGCCGGGGCACGACGTTACGATTGTTGCCGTGTCCTATATGCAGGTTGAAGCGATGAAAGCCGCTGCAAAGCTGGAAGCTGAAGATCATATCTCCGCGGAGGTCATCGACCTCAGAACAATCAAACCCATGGATGAAGAAATCGTGTTTCAATCACTCGCCAAAACAGGGCGGCTGATTGTCGCCGACACCGGCAATAAAACAGGCGGAGTAGATTCCGAAATATCGGCGGTTGTCGCAGAAAAAGCGTTTTCCCTTCTCAAAAAGCCGATTATCCGGATTGGCTGCCCAGATGCCCCGACACCGGCAAGCGACGTTTTGGAAAAAGCATATTATCCTGATTCCGAAGTAATTCGCCGAGAAGCCATCCGGCTGATGAAATGAGGCGAAAAGGACCATGGATAAAATCATTGCTGAAGACTGTCTCCAATATCTGCCGAAGATTGACCTGTCCCCCATGAAGGGGAAAACTGTACTGATTACAGGCGCCAACGGGATGATTGGGACGTACCTGATTACTCTTCTGCACATGGCCAACGTCAAGCAGGACGCAGGGATTCGCATTGCCGCCGTCAGCAAGCATCCCCCCTGCGAAAAGCTATCCGGCCTGTTTCAGAACAGCAGAGAAAAATATCTGTTCCGCGCCGCAGACCTTGCAGACTCCGCAACACTGGACATCCCATGGAAAACGGACTATATCATTCATGCGGCAACTTATGCGCAACCGGCAATCTTCATGAAAAACTATTCTGAAACAATCCGGCTGAATATCTTCGCGACTGAAAATCTGCTGAAAAGGGCAAAAGCCGATGGTTCAAAATTTCTGTTTCTCAGCTCATCCGAAGTCTATGGGAATCCAAACCCGGCCAACATCCCAACCCGTGAGGATTTTCCCGGGCTCTGTTCCCCACTGAGTATCCGGTCAGTCTATGCGGAATCAAAAAGGATGGGCGAAACCCTTTGCTGTGCTTACCGGAAATTTGAATCCGTCGACGCGAAAATTACTAGGGTTTTCATGAGCTACGGCCCCGGGCTGACAACCCGTGACAAACGCGTTATGGGACAATTCCTGAAACAGGCGCTGCTCAATAAAAAGATTACCATGCTTGACGATGGGAAAAAAGTTCGGACTTTTTGCTATGTTGCAGACTGCGCCGCAATGCTTCTTTTTGTGTTGTTGTGGGGAAAAGACGTCGTTTACAATGTCGGGGCAGAAAACCGGATTACCATAAGGCAGCTTGCCGAAGAAATCTGCAGGCAAACAGGGAGTTCCCTGACTGTTGGACGTCCGCGTCTCTCCTCGGAAAAAGTGGTGGAGGTTTCGCCGGAAATCGTTGAACCCGATCTAACAAAAATTCGTTCGGAATTTGATCTTCCTCCCTTTATGCCGTTCCAAAAAGGACTGGCACGCACAATCGAATGGAACCGGCCCCTGCTGGAAAACAACCCCCGGTAAAATTCTGGGGAAACCTGGGCAGGAAAAGACTTCCGCATGTCTGTAGAATGGCTTTTCACCTGCTAACATTTGCAAGGACTGCATGGGACGTGCGGCATAATATAAAGGGGAAAGGGTGATAATTCAATGCCGACTACAACGGTAAATATTTCAAATACAACTTTTGTCGCATCTGGGCAACCGAACAACAACATGTCTTCCTATTCGGTCATGTATGTAGGCACGAACCCACAATTTCAGGACTGCATCGGTTTGATGCAGATTACACTTCCTTCACTTCCTGTGAATCAGGTTGACAGCGCATTCCTTCAACTGGCAGTCGTTGCAAAAAGCGGCGCCGCGTCGAGCCCGGTTGTCGTTAATCGGGTAGATGAAGCCTTCAGCACTTCTACAGTTACCTACAGCACACGTCCGTCTTTTACGCCTACCGCATCCACGATCAATGTCAGTACGTCTGATTTGTACACAATCGTGCAGATTGATGTAACTGCTCTGATAAGCAGCTGGCTGAACGGGACGGTGCCGAACAACGGCCTTGCACTGACTAACTCGGACGGTTCCACCGTGGTTCACTTCGCCACGAACAATATTATCTACCAGCCGTATT
>ENA-UOOE01001907-UOOE01001907.1-fermentation-metagenome-genome-assembly--contig:-NODE-1907-length-16278-cov-3.515564_pt1 | contig 16278 bp, 14 predicted proteins | sample MGYA00245776_ERZ724021 | MGnify/ENA primary metagenome ERZ724021 (study PRJEB28704, sample SAMN03018321) | fermentation metagenome | biome: anthropogenic terrestrial biome; feature: soil; material... | reverse complement strand
TTCAAGCTTTTCTGTAGTGTCAACGTAAGAAAAGCCTCCTTAACTGTCAATTGTCAATTGTCATCTGTCAACTTAAAAAAATTGGTCACATTTTTTTAGTTAATGAATAAACCTATAGGATTTGGTAATTATATTATATAAAATATTAATTTTACTCTAAACCTAATTTTTAAAAAAACTTTTACATAAACTTGACATAGGAAACACAGTATTATATTATAGAATTAACTTAGTCATGCCACCTTTCGTCCCTAGTCTGTGGATGAAAGGTTTTTGTTTTATATATTCATGAAACCCTTTTAGGGATGAAAAAAATATAATGTTAGGAGTTGAAAATTATGGGTGAAAACAGGGTAAGAACCAGATTTGCTCCAAGTCCAACTGGCTATATGCATGTTGGTAACTTGAGAACTGCATTGTACGCTTATCTAATAGCAAAACATGATAATGGAGATTTTTTATTAAGAGTTGAGGATACAGATCAAGAAAGACAAGTAGAAGGAGCTCTTGATGTTATTTACAATACTTTAAAAATTACTGGTCTTAAACATGATGAAGGTCCTGATATAGGCGGCCCAGTTGGTCCATACGTTCAAAGTGAAAGAAAACCTATCTATATTAAATATGCAAAAAAACTTATTGATAAAGGTGAAGCTTATTACTGTTTCTGTGATAAAGAAAGATTAGATATGCTAAGAGAAAATGCTAATGCCTTAAATAGACCTTTTAAATATGATAAGCATTGTCTTCATTTATCAAAAGAAGAGATAGAAGAAAAATTAGCCTCAGGAATACCTTTTGTTATAAGGCAAAATAATCCTACTACAGGTACAACAACTTTTGATGATGAAATATTTGGAAAAATAACTGTAGATAATTCAGAATTGGATGATATGATACTTATAAAGTCCGATGGATTCCCAACATACAATTTTGCAAACGTAGTGGATGACCATCTAATGGGCATTACTCATGTAGTTAGAGGAAGCGAATATTTATCCTCATCTCCAAAATACAATAGATTATACGAAGCTTTCGGCTGGCAGATTCCAAAATATATACACTGCCCTCCAATAATGAAAGATTCTCAACATAAATTAAGTAAGAGAAATGGAGATGCTTCCTTTGAGGATTTAATAGAAAAGGGTTATTTAAAGGACGCTATAATGAATTACATAGCATTACTTGGTTGGAATCCTGGAACTACCGAGGAAATATTCTCACTTGAAGATCTTGTAGAAAAATTTGATTACAGAAACATAAATAAAGCTCCCGCTATATTTGATATTACTAAGCTAACATGGATGAATGGTGAATATATAAGAATGCTTCCATTAGAAAAATTCCATGAATTAGCACTACCATATTATAAACAAGTAATAACTAAAGATTTAGATTTTATGAAAATAAGTGAACTTATGCATTCAAGAACAGAAATATTAAGTGAAATACCTGAACATGTAGACTTTTTTGAATCATTACCGGAGTATTCTGCTGAAATGTATATTCATAAGAAGATGAAGACAACTTACCAGAACTCTTTAGAAAGCTTAGAAAAAGCACTACCTATATTGGAAGGATTAAATGACTGGACATTTGAATCCATTCAAAACTCAATGATGAATTTAGTTAAAGAAATGGGAGTAAAAAATGGTGTAGTTTTATGGCCACTTAGAACTGCTGTTTCTGGAAAACAATTTACACCTGGTGGTGCCTTTGAAATAGCTGATATATTAGGCAAAGAAGAAACTTTAAGTAGAATAAAAGTTGGTATAGAAAAATTAAAACAAGTTCAATAAAAAAGGTGCAAAGCACCTTTTTTTAGTTGACAGATGACAATTGACAATTGACAGTTATGGATGCTTTTCTGACCTTATCACTACAGAAAAGCTTAAATTAAAAATTTGACCTAATTATAATGGAGAAAAATTCTCCTTATTCTATTGGCATACCTTGCCTGGATTTAAAATATTTTTAGGGTCAAAAGCCAATTTAATTCTATTCATAAGCTCCTTTTGTTCCTCACCTATTAAACTGAATAAATATTCTCTTTTAGCAAAGCCAATTCCATGTTCTCCTGAAACCGTTCCATCTAGTTCCTTTGCTTTATTGTACATACAGTTAAATATTGCTTTTAATTTATTGTTCCAATCTTCCTCAGACAAATCGTCTTTCAAGATGTAAATGTGTAGGTTTCCATCTCCTGCATGACCAAAGTTTTTAATACGCATATTAAACTCTTTCTGTAGTTTATAAGTGTATTTGATGAATTCTGCAATTTTATTTCTTGGGACACATACATCACATTCATCCATTTCAGTAGTGGAGGCCTTAATAGCTTCAAGAAAAGCTCCCCTTGCAGACCAAATAGATTCTTTCCTTTCGTCTGTATCAGCAATCAACACATCTATAGCTCCATTTTGCAAACAAATTTCAGCTACATTATCATAGTTTTTTTCAATTTCTTCCTTGCTGTTTCCATCAAAGGTAAGTAAAAGATAAGCATCTGCTGAATTATCAGGAAATTTCTTCCCTAAAAATTCCTCTGAAGCAAGTATTACATCCCTCTCCATAAATTCAATTGATGTAGGTATGGATTTTGCTTTTATAATTTTAGGTACTGTTTCAATAGCTTTATCTAAATCTTCAAAAGGGATTAAAAGGCTTATAGCCTTTTTAGGTAATGGTAATAGTTTTAAAATAGCTTTTGTTATAATAGCTAGTGTTCCTTCTGATCCACAAATAAAATCTTTTAAACTATAGCCTGAACTGTTTTTAACTACTTTCCCTCCAAGTTCCATAATTGTACCATCAGGCATAACTACTTCAAGCCCCCTGACATAGTCTCTTGTCACCCCATATTTAACTGCTCTCATTCCTCCCGCATTGGTATTTATATTTCCTCCAATGGTTGCAGATTTTTCACCTGGATCTGGTGGATAGAATAAATCATTTTCTTCAACAAATTTTCCTATTTCCATTAAAAGAACACCTGGTTCCACTGTTAAAGTTAAATTTTCCTCATCTAATTCTAGTATTTTATTCATACTAGAAAGATTAATCATTATACCTCCATAGATTGGAACAGATGCCCCTACAAGACCTGTGCCAGATCCTCTTGCAACTACAGGTATATTGTTTTCATAAGCATATTTCATTATTTTTGAAACTTCCTCTGTGCTTAATACTTCTATTAGCACCTCTGGCATTTTTTTAACTCCACCTAGTTCATCATGACTAAAATCCTCACTAATGTCTTCTCCTACACATATCCTGTCTTTACCAACTATAGCTTTCAAAAACTCTATATCTTTTTCATCTATTTTTTTATAGTTATTATATAATTCCATAATAAATCAAATCCCCTTTCATTTTAGCTTATACTAATGTATTGTTATTTCTAATATTCTCTATAAGTTTTGGCAGTACTTCATATATATCTCCCACTATTCCATAATGGGCTACATTAAATATTGAAGCATTAGGGTCTTTATTTATAGCAAATATATGCTCTGAATTATTCATTCCAGCTACAAATTGTACCGAACCTGAAACTCCACAAGTAATAATTAACTTTGGTTTAACTGTTCTTCCGCTTAATCCTATCTGCTTTTTAGGGTCAACCCATCCCATTTCTATTAAAGGTCTTGTACCAGCTACCTGTGCTCCTAATAGTTCAGCTAGTTCATTTATAAACTTCATATCCTTCTCAGACTTTACTCCTCTTCCTGCTACTACAATTACCTCTGCTTCAGATATATTTTCTTCTTTTTCTTTTTTTGTAACCTTTAAAACATTGATGTTTGATTTTAATTTATTCTCCTCTATATTGCATAAAGTAATTTTTCCGCTGCACTCACTATTTCTTTCTGGAGCATTCATTATTTTATATCTTACTGTACAAAATTGAGGTCTATTATTGGGGTTTATAATTTGAGCCATTATATTACCACCAAAGGCTGGTCTTATTTGAACTAAATCTGTATTTTCCTTCATATCTAGAATAGTACAATCCGCTGTAAGACCTGTCCTAAATCTTGCTGCTGTTCTTGGTGCTAGAGATCTTCCCACAGTAGTTGCTCCTACCAGTACTGAAGAAGGCCTTACTTTGTTTATAAAATCTTCAAATGCTGCTGTGTAAGGTTCAATTCTAAAATCCTCTAACTCCTTATTATCATATACAAAAACTTCATCTACTCCATAATGCAATAATTCTTCAGCCTTATTCTTTATGTTATATCCAATAAATACTGCATATACTGGATGATTTATCTTAGCTGCTAATTCTCTTCCTTTGCCGATAAGTTCATAGGTTACAGGGTGAATTTTCCCTTCTACATGATCTACATAAACTGCTATGCCCTTCCATTCATCCTTATTTATGCTCTTCTTGTCTTCTATAAACTCCATAACCCCTTTAGGTCCTTTTTTCACACATAGCTTACACATTTTACATCCAGCGTTTATGTTTAACTTTCCTTCTGATTCTTCAAGAGCATTAAAAGGGCAAATATTCATAAGTTCCTTTATTACTTCACTATTTAATTTATCTTCATTTATTATTAACTTTCCCATATTATTTCCCCCTAGATATTATTTTAAATGATATAATTTTTATCTATTATTTTAAACAAACTTCATATGTTTTAAAGTATTAAATATTCTATTTCCTAATTCTTCACCAGTTCCTTCCCATATTTCTTTATGGTCATTTACTGCTGGAGGAAATATTCTTTCTACCTGTGTTGGAGAACCATTAAGTCCATATCTTAATTCATCTTTATCCTTAAAGTCATTTAAACTAAATACTTTTATTTCTTTATTTTCTGTAGCCTTTTGCCTTTTGTAAGATGGAAGTCTTGGTTGAAAAATATCCTTCTCTACAGTTATTAAACAGGGAAATTGTATTTCAGCTACCTCAATTGCATCAGGCATATCCATTTCTACTACAATAGAATTTTCTTTCACTTCTAATATTTTTAACACATTTGCAATATGTGGTATATTTAAGGACTCTGCCATTTCTGGACCGACCTGGGCAGTATCTCCATCTGTAGTTTGTTTTCCGCAAATTATTAATTGAAAATCTCCCATTTTTCTTATTCCTTGAGATAGAGTATAAGAAGTAGCAAGCACGTCTGCCCCTGCGAACCTTCTATCAGAAAGAAGTGCTCCTTCATCTGCTCCCATAGCATAAGCTTCTTTTATTATCTCCTTAGCTTGAGGAGGTCCCATGGTTATTACCTTTACTTCTCCCCCAAATTTCTCTTTCAGTTTTAAAGATGTTTCTAATGCAAATAAATCATAAGGATTCATCTTAGAATCCACACCATCCCTTTTTAATACTCCTGTAACTTCATCTACTTCTACTTTTGAAGTTCCTGGAACCTGTTTTATACAAACTAATATGTTCATTTTATTACCTCCAATTTATAATTTAAATGTCTATATATTTAATAAATATTTTATATTCTATTTAACTATTACAGACACACCATCTGGTATCACTGCTACCTTAGCATCATTTCCTTTTATGTTGAAAGCTTTATTTAATGCTTCTTCAAAGGTATAGGCATGGTCCATATGCATATTCTTTATAATTTCAGGATCACACATATCTGTAACCATAATTACTTTATGTTTTGAAAGTATCCTGCATAGTATTTGGAATTCCCATTGATCTGGCACTGTTTTATTTCTTGGTACTTTACCTATTCTATCTAAAAGTTCTTTTGGTGATTTTGCTTCTGATACATTTCTATAAAAGGATTCTCCTCCATGTCCATCATTACATGCCGCCACCATTATTATTATTCCATCCTCTTTACAGGTTGCCTCCGCTGCAGTCATGCCCTTTACTGATTGATATATATTTTGGTCTAATGGATATCCCCCATTAGTTGATATTGCAATATCACATTCCACTTTTTTTACCTCGCATAAGCTTGAAACAAATTCGCAGCCTTTTTTATGAGCATTTTCACTATGCCCTGCCACAGCACAAATTATTTTTTTATTCTCATCCAATACCACATTTAGTATAAAAGCAAGCTTGGCCGATTCTGCTGCGTATAACATATCCCTATGCACCGGATTATCTTTAAGTTTACCTGTTCTAGCATGAGAACTTCCTATAAATTCAGCACAGTGATTTGCCATTATTGTTTCTGCAGCTGCAATTCCTGGTAAAATACTCTTTCTTCCTCCTGAAAAACCTGCAAAAAAATGAGATTCAATAAATCCTTCTGCAATTAAAAGTTCTGTTTCCATGGCTAATTTATTTAAATATAGTTCTCCACCAGAAGGGAGAGTACCCACTCTTACCATGCTTTCTTTATCAAGAGATATATGCATTACTATATTCTCATTTTCCACAATTTCTTTTCCAAACTTGTCTATAAGTTCTTCCTTTGTAGATGGTCTATGAAAACCAGTGGCAATAAGAATCTTTATATCAATATTAGGATTAACCTTTCTAATTCTTCTTAAGAGTATAGGCATGGTTATTCTGCTTGGTACTGGCCTAGTATGGTCACTAGTTATGATTACCATATTATTTTTGCCTTTTACTAACTCCTCTAATTTAGGACTATCTATGGGGTTATCAAGAGCCTCTTCTACTATTTCTTTCTGGCATTTATCTACCTTATATTCTTTCGCTTTTGATTCCAAAACCCCTGCCAAATTTTTATCTGGTATTTCTATTTCTATATTTTTCTTCCAATAGGGTATTTCGATTTTTGCCATATTCTATCACCTCGTCTTTAATATTTTTTAAATTAGGAAGAATGGAGCTCCAAAATATGCTATTAATCCTAATAAGATTACATAAACTAGACAAAATTTAAGTGTAGCATTTAAAATCTTTCCCTCTGCTCCTAATAGTCCTGTGGCTGCTGTTGCTACAGCTATACTTTGAGGAGATATCATTTTTCCTGCAGTAGCTCCTCCTGTATTTGCTGCTGCTAACCAATAAGGACTCATGTTTAAACTTTTAGCCACCTCTACTTGAAGTCCTCCAAAGAGCACATTAGATGAAGTATCACTTCCAGTAACAAAAGTACCTAATGCACCTATCATTGGTGAAAAGAAAGGATAGTATTTACCTGTAATCTTAACCAATATTAAAGCTATAGATTTTATCATTCCACTGTAGCCCATAACTTTTGCCAAGGCTACTATAGATAATATAGTGATAAATGAAGTTCCCATTTGTTTAAAGGTTTTCATTAGCACTTTAAATATTTCTTCAAACTTAGCTCCTTGTATTAATCCTCCAATAAAGGTTGCTATAATGATTAAAGTACCAGGAGTAGCTAACCATGAGAAAATATATGGTTTTCCATCAGGACCTGTGTATATGTTTACCGAAGTTTTTACTGAAGAAAGTATTTCATTTACTTTTGGAAATAATGGACTAGAAATTGGTATAATAGCTTGGTTGCCTTCTATACTAGTATAAAAGGCAACCAAGCTATTATACCCTTCTTAACAGGTATGCTTTCCTCTTTTGAAGCTGTATCCTTATAAAAAATCTTTGTGATTAATATAGTAGTAAACATACAACATATACTGCCAAGAATTGCTGGAAGTTCTGCCCCTAAATATTTTGCTGCTAAAACCTCTGGTATTGCAAAAGAAAGACCTGACATTATGGATAAACCCAATACCCCTTTTATTGCTTTTACACTTTTACCTGTAAGCATTACAAGAATTATTGGGACTATAACTATAAGAACTGAAAGTTGAAGTACAACTGCATAACTTAATGTTGCTACGTCTATACCTGTTACTTTTGCAAGGGTAGTAACTGGAATTCCTATAGCTCCAAAAGCTGTAGGGGTAGTATTTGCTATTAAGCATATTATAGCTGCAAATATTGGATCAAAACCAAGAGCTGCCATTATACTTGCTGGAATTGCTACAGCGGTACCAAAACCTGCAATTGCCTCAAGAAATCCTCCAAATCCCCAAGCAAGTATTAAAACTAAAATTCTTTTATCTGTGGTTATGTTTATCATCATCTTTTTTATTATGTCCATGCTTTTTGTATATACGGATAGATTATAAGTAAACACTGCTGCAATAATTACTAACATTATTGGCCATAATCCTAAGGCTGCACCTTCTAATGTTGCAGTTAATGCATCTACTACTGGCATTTTCCAGAAAAACACAGCTAGTATTAAAGTAATTATCAATGTTGTTAAACATGCTTTATGACCAGGAATTTTTAGTATTCCAAGTGATAGGATAAGCCAAACAATGGGTGTCAATGCAATGATAAATTGAACATATTCATTCATTTTTTTGCCCCCTTATTGCTGGTACTATGGTATTATGGTATGACCAGTTATTGTATATATAATATCATAATATTTTAAATATTTCTACTATAGTTAAATTATTAACACTTTCATAATTGAAAGCGTTTTCATATTGTACCACTTCAACCTTATAATTGCTAAACTTATATTACTAAATATAAATAAAAAAATACTCTAAATTTTATATTTCTTCAAAAACATAGAGGACATTGTTACAGTTGTAACAATGTCCTCTACCTTGTCATATACTCATTTGTAAAATCCAAATGTTCTATCATAGCCTTCATAGCTTGCTGTGGATTCTTATTTAATAAAGCTTTATAAATGTTTTCATGCTGCTTATAAAGTATTTCCTTATTCTCTTCTTTTATTAATATATTTTTTCTTGCATCCTTAATAAAAGATTCCATCAAAGAAGATATGGCATTAAAAATACTTAAAATAAGAAAGTTTTTTGATGCTTGGGCAATTTTATAATGAAATTCTCTATCTACACTCACCATTTGCTCTCCTTCTACTAATTCTTTAAACTTTCCCATAAGTAATTCTAACTCTTTCAACTCTTCTTCAGTTATTCTTTCAGCTGCAAGACCTGCTGTTTCTTTTTCTATTATTTTTCTCAATTCCAATATTTCCCCAGGGTTACTATCTTGAAGCATAAACATAATAGAAAGAGGCTCTATTAAGCTATTTTCAAAGCTACTTCTTATAAAATTTCCTTCTCCCTGTTTAGATTCTATAAGTCCTATTATCTCCAAGGATCTTAATGCCTCTCGTATTGATGTTCTGCTAACTTGCAAACTTTCTACCATATCTCTTTCCGAGGGCAGTTTATCGCCTTTTTTTAAAACTCCCTTATTTATCATATCCTTAATTTGATAAATAACTTGTTCATATACTTTTGTATTTTTCACTGGATTAAACAATATTGTTCCTCCATCCTTTTTTAGAGTACAGATTACAGAGCACAGAGTACAGAGCATTTAAGAGTGGACAGTTTAGATAAGAACTAATAGGTAAAAAGTAAGAGTTCATTAACAAATTCAGTAAGGCTGAATTTTCATCACAACTATTACTTCTTAGCTCTTACTTATCTACAAAAACTGTCAATTGTCCTCTGTCAACTGTTAACTAAAAAAAGTGCTTCGCACTTTTTTATATTACTTTTCCCCAATCCAGACACATGTAAAACAAGCTTACTACGTCCTGTTCGTTATAAAGCAATATTTTATCTTTTTTTTCTTCTGGCATTCTATTTATATAATCTTTATCTTTCATCATTTTTCCAAAGGTCTTTGCTAAATTTTGACCACTTATAAGCTCACTTTCTCTTTCTATATTAAATTCTTTTTCTAAAGCCTTAAGTCCTATATTGCTGCCCTTGGCCTTCTCATACTCTCTTTGAATATCTATATGAATAAAATGTTCTTTTATATCAAAATTAATTTCATATTTTTCGAACAAATAATTAATTACCGTAAAATCATTATTACCTGAAAATGTAACTATATATTTTTTATTTTTAACTCTATAGGCATTATCAAAATAATCTCTAGCTAGTTTTAATATTTCCAAAGCATCGGTCTTGTTTTCTATCATATATTGAGTGCTTTTTATTAAATTACTTTCCTCATCATAATAGCAGCAACCAAAAACCCCTATACATACTGGTTTTTTGTAAACATAATGCTCTAGATCAAAAAATATTGCATCTTTATAAATGCTATTATTATTAATTTTTAAAGAAAAATCCTCTATAACATTATCAGGTTTTATACTTCTTTCTCTGAAAATCAATGCTACCACTCTTTTCTAACTTTTTACTTGAATTAAATCTAGATATTCTGGTTTTAAATTATAAATTACATCCTTTCTTTCTACAATAATTCTTATTTTATTTCTAACTTCTGGAGAATTCATAACTTTATTTAATAACTCTCTAGTTGGATTTATGCATAAAGGATACTTTATCATCTGAAACATTGAAAAGTCTCCTGTTGTATCTCCATAGGCATAGCTATTGTCTAAATCAATGCTATACTTTAAAGCTAATTCTTCCATAGCCTTTTTTTTGCTGTTACTATCCCACATAGGTACTACTTCGCCAGTGTATATCTCATTTTTATTCATTACATATATGGTTCCTCTATAATCATCAAAACCATGCTTTAAGCTCATTTCCTTTACTAATTCTATAGGACTGCCTGATATAGTTATTACCATATGACCTTGTTGTTTGTGCCACCTTATTCTATCTCTAGTGAAAGTATAAACTCTATCTCCCTTTTGTGCTACTACATTCTTAGCAATGAACTCCACTTGATATTTGTGCAATCCTTTAATAGCCTCTGTATATATATCTGCCATTTTTAAAAGGTAATTGTCATAATCTCCTTCTCTTCTATCCCATTTTACATATTCAGGTTTTACATCATTATACCATCTTTCTGGTTGAATTATTTCATATTTTATTAGTTTTTTAAATACCTCTGTTATAAGACCTTCCCTATAAAGGGTTCCATCTATGTCAAAAAAAGCTGCTGTCCTTTTCATATTCATCCTCCAAAATATTGATAATATGTATAATGTTCTACTCACTTTACTTTAAAATCTTATCCATCTGATATGGGTATTTGTATACTTTTCTTTACATAATCTTTAATTATATTAATTTGTTCCATGGTCAAAGAAAAGAATTCACAACCAACTAAATAATGTTCATTCATATGGTTAATCCATTTGGCTTCACATAAACACCAAAAGGAAGGATAATTCCCAATTCTCATAGAAAAGGAAATAAAATCTCCCAGTTTAACTGGTACCTTACTTAACAATGATATGCCTGTAGATGAGATATTAATTCCTTTCATCAATGCTTTATTAGATTTATATTTTTCATATAAACTTTCATCATTTATCCTAGGATAGTGAATATCCAAATTAAAAGATGCCCTCTCCCCATGCCTTTTTTCTGGGGTTATATATATATACTGTCCTTTTTTATAAATATTTTTAAGCACTATTATCACCTCGCCATCAGTTCAATTTCGGTCATTAGTTTATGTTTTATTATATCATAAATTTATCTTTAATTATTATATTATTTTATATTGACATGGAAATGCATAAATGATATATTTTAATTGATAATGATAATAGTTTTCAATAAGAGGTGATATCATGAGTATATGTGATTTAAAACCAGGTGAAAAAGCTTTTGTTAAAGGTATATGTGGAAATGAAAAATTATCTAAAAGACTTTTGGCGTTAGGATGTATAAAAGGCACGGAAGTTTCTGTAAAAAAGGTTGCTCCTTTAGGAGATCCTATAATAATAAATTTAAGAGGTTTTGATTTAGCTATAAGAAAAAATGATGCAAAAAATATATCTATCGAAACCTCGGAAAAAATGGAGGTAATATATGATAACTGCTGCGCTATTAGGTAATCCCAATGTTGGTAAAACATCACTATTTAATGCTTTAACTGGCTCTAATCAATATGTTGGCAACTGGGCTGGAGTTACAGTAGAAAAAAAAGAAGGTTTTATCCATGATAAAGTAAAAATAGTGGATCTTCCTGGTATATATGCAATGGATACCTATTCAAATGAGGAAAAAGTGTCAAAAGAGTTTTTAACAAATGGAAATGTAGATGTAATTTTAAACATTGTAGATGCTTCAAATTTAGAAAGAAATCTGTACTTAACTCTTCAACTTAAGGAATTTAATAAACCAATAATACTTTTATTAAATATGGTGGATATCTTAGAAAATAAGGGGATAAAAATAAATTATGAACTCCTTGGAAAAGATTTAAATGTTTCAGTAATCCCTATTTCAGCATCTAAAGGCATAGGTATAGAGAAACTAACCAAATTGCTATTAAATTGTGACTCCTTATGCTCTGATACTGATAATGATTATCACTCTCAAAGCGAAGAAGAAGCTTATAAGTTTATAGAAGACATAGTTAAAAGATCTGTAACTTATGGCAATAAGAGTAAAACCTCTGTAACAGAAAAAATTGATAATATAGTTCTTAATAGATTTCTAGCCTATCCTATATTTTTAGGAATATTATTTTTAATATTTCAGTTCACTTTTAGTTGGGTTGGTCAACCTTTAGCTGATATGTTAGATACTTTATTAAATAATAAATTAATACCTATATTAAATACCTATTTATCTAGTGCTAGCCCTTGGTTTAAATCCTTATTAATTAATGGAATCATAGGTGGTGTTGGATCGGTTATAGTTTTTTTCCCTGTAATTCTTGCATTATTTTTAGGTATTTCTTTTTTGGAAGATAGCGGGTATATGTCAAGGGCTGCCTTTATAATGGATAAGATAATGCGAAAAATGGGCCTTTCGGGAAAAGCATTTATTCCCCTTGTAGTAGGATTTGGATGTTCAGTTCCTGCAATAATGACTGCAAGAACTTTAGAAAGCGAAAAAGATAGGAAGCTTACTGCTTTACTTGTACCACTTATGTCCTGTAATGCTAGACTTCCAGTATATGCTTTATTTGCTTCGGTTTTCTTCCCTGGTAAAGAAACCTTAGTAGTTTATTCTCTATATCTACTTGGAATACTTTTAGCCTTTATTATAGGAATTTTATTTAAAAATACTTTATTTAAAAAAGACGAAGAACCATTTATAATAGAACTTTCTGAATATAAAATGCCTGAGCTAAAGAATCTATTATTGCATACTTGGGACAAAGGAAAGGGATTCTTAAGGAAGGTTGGTACAATTATATTCTCCATATCCGTAATAGTATGGATATTATCAAACTTTAACTTTAAAGGAATGGCAGATATAAATAATAGTTTTCTATCCTATATAGGTAAAGCTATAAGTCCAATATTTAAGCCTTTAGGCTTTGCCTCTTGGCAAAATTCTGTGTCACTTTTAACAGGACTTATGGCTAAAGAAGTAATTGTAGGTTCTATGGGAGTTATTTATGGTGGAAATTTAGTACAAGCTTTACCAAATTATTTTACACCTTTATCTTCCTATAGTTTTTTAGTATTTGTACTTTTATATACCCCATGTGTATCTGTAATTGCTACTATGAAAAAGGAATATGGGCATAAAATGGCTGCATTTTCAGTATTTTATCAATTTACATTAGCTTGGATTATTTCATTTTTAGTTTTCATAGGAAGTTTGATTTTTTAGGGAGGTGTTTTATATGATGTTACAAATAATATTGACTTCAGTTATTGTTCTATCTGCTGTTTATATTTTATATAAGAATATAAAATATAAATCTCAAGGAAAATGTGATTGCAGCAGCTGTTCTGCACATTGTCCAAATTATAAAAAAGATTCCCATTAAAAATAGCTGAAATAGCCTTAAAAGTGCTTTTAAACGCTTTTAAGGCTATTTAATTTTTACAATAATTCTCTCTGTAATGCAATGGAGTTTAATCAATAAAACCCTAAACTTATAAAAATGATTACAATGGTGTACAATTTAATAAATAATACAATAGAAAGTAAAAAACTCCATCTGAAGCCAAAAACTCTGTTTATGTTGTTTCTTTATTGCAATCTACAATGAATTGTAGATTATTTAATTTTTCTTCATCCATAGCTTCCGTATGCTTTAATCTGTACGGTATATTTAACTTTTCATATTTAGAAACCCCTAAAGTATGATAAGGAAGAAGTTGAACCTTTTCTACATTGTCTATTCCTTTTATGAATTCTTTTAACTTTAGTATATCTTCTTCGCTATCAGTAATGCCAGGTATCACCACATGTCTTATCCAAACATTATTTTTGCTATTTTTTAGAGCCTTCAAAAATCTATTAAACTCATCCATATTTTGTCCAGTTATATTTTTATATTCTTGTAAATCTACATGTTTTATATCTAATATAACCAAATCAACGTATTTTAATATCTCTTCATAATCTCCATTGCCACAGCCTGACGTATCAATAGCTGTATGAATGCCATTTTCTTTACAAAGTTTTAGTGTTTCTAATAAAAACTCATCTTGCAATAGGCATTCTCCTCCAGAAAAAGTAGCTCCCCCATTGGATCTTTGAAAGTAATGTTTATACTTTAATATCTTCTGTATCAATTCTTTTGGGGATATATCATATCCCCCATCCATATTCCAAGTATCAGGATTATGACAGTAAACACATCTCAATTTACATCCTTGAAAAAAAATTACTGCCCTTATTCCTGGTCCATCAACTAAGCCCATAGTCTCAATGGAATGAATTCTTCCATTACATTCTTTCATGGAATGTTCTCCTTATTACCTCTTCTTGTTGATCTCTTGAAAGTCTGTTAAAGTTAACCGCATATCCTGAAACTCTTATAGTTAAGGTTGGATAATTTTCTGGATTTTCCATAGCATCCATTAGCAATTCCCTATTCAACACATTTACATTTAAATGATGAGCCCCTTGTGAGAAATATCCATCCATTACGCTTACTAAATTATCTATTCTTTCCTCCATCTTCATTCCTAATGCATTAGGCACTATGGAGAAGGTATTAGACACTCCATCTTCACAGTAGCAATAAGGGATTTTAGCAACTGAATTTAATGAAGCAAGTGCCCCTAAAATATCTCTTCCATGCATAGGGTTAGCTCCAGGAGCTAATGCCTCTCCTAGCTTTCTTCCATCAGGAGTAGAACCTGTTTTCTTTCCATACATTACATTTGAAGTAATAGTAAGCACTGAAAGTGTGTGTTTTGCATCTCTATAAGTTGGATTCTTCTTTAGTTCTTCAGAGAACTTTTTAACTAATTCAATTCCTATTAAGTCTGCTTTATCATCATCATTTCCATACTTAGGGAAATCCCCTTCTACTGTAAAATCAACTGCAATTCCATGTTTTCTTATAGGTTTAACCTTAGCATATTTTATAGCACTTAATGAATCTATAGCTACTGAAAGTCCGGCAATACCAAATGCCATAAGTCTTCCTACTTTAGTATCATGTAATGCCATTTGTGAAGCCTCATAAGCATATTTATCATGCATAAAGTGAATAGTATTCATTGTATTTACATAAAGTTCTGCTAGATATTCAAGCACTTTATAATAATTTTTCATTACTTTATCATAATCTAACACTTCATCTTCTATTTTTTCTATATCTGGTACTATAAGTATTCCTTTTTTCTCATCTACTCCACCATTTATAGCTAGTAATAATGCCTTTGCTATATTACATCTAGCTCCAAAAAACTGCATCTGTTTTCCCATTTTCATAGCAGATACACAACAAGCTATACCGTAATCATCTCCATAAATTGGTTTCATTATATCATCATTTTCATACTGTATAGAATCTGTAAGTATGGACATCTTGGCACAGAACTTCTTAAAGTTTTCAGGTAATGCTTCTGACCATAATACAGTCATATTTGGTTCTGGTGCAGGATCTAAATTTACCAGTGTGTGTAAAAATCTAAATGAAGTTTTTGTAACTAATGGTCTTCCATCCTGTCCAACTCCTCCAATGGATTCTGTTACCCAAGTTGGATCTCCTGCAAATAATTCATTGTATTCTGGTGTTCTTAAATGTCTTACCATTCTTAATTTGATTATAAATTGGTCTATTATTTCCTGTGCTTCTTTTTCAGTAATCACATTATTCATTAAATCTTTTTGAATATATATATCTATAAAGGTACTTGTCCTTCCTAATGACATAGCCGCACCATTATTTTCTTTTACTCCTGCTAAATATCCAAAGTAAATAAACTGTACTGCTTCTCTAGCATTTTCAGCTGGTTTTGATATATCTATATCATAGCTTTCAGCCATTTTTTTCATCTTTCCCAAAGCCTTTATTTGCTCGCTTACCTCTTCTCTTAATCTAATGTTTTCTTCTAACATTACACCTTTTATTTCACTTAAATCTTTTTTCTTTTCTTCAATTAAAAAGTCTATTCCATAAAGAGCTATTCTTCT
>ENA-UOOE01001900-UOOE01001900.1-fermentation-metagenome-genome-assembly--contig:-NODE-1900-length-16338-cov-7.382546_pt1 | contig 16338 bp, 12 predicted proteins | sample MGYA00245776_ERZ724021 | MGnify/ENA primary metagenome ERZ724021 (study PRJEB28704, sample SAMN03018321) | fermentation metagenome | biome: anthropogenic terrestrial biome; feature: soil; material... | reverse complement strand
AAATATTCTGTTTACGGAGGTTAGCGTGAAAAATAAATTTTTCACCAAGCGAATTTTAATTCGCTTTGCAAATATTGAGCCTGCGGCACAAAGTTTGCAGGTGGTCAAGCAAAGGGCATGGTTATTAAGATGGCATATAAACTTCTCATCGTTGATGATGACGTAGAATTAATTAAGATGTTGAAAAGCTATTTTGAATTAAAGGGTTACATAATCTATACGGCAGCAGATGGGAAAGAAGCGCTGGATCGGATCAGTATATTACCGGATTTGATTTTGCTTGATATTAATATGCCTAAAATCAGTGGACTGGAAGTATGTAAACGAATAAGAAATAAAGTGTCATGTCCGATCCTGTTTTTAACGGCAAAAGTCGAAGAACAGGATAAAATCAATGGGCTGCTATCCGGCGGCGACGATTATATCATCAAGCCGTTTAGTTTGAGGGAGCTGGAAGCTAGAATTATCTCTCACATAAAACGGGAAGAGCGCAACAGGGATAAAAGGCGAATAAAATTTGTTGACAATCTAAGTATCGATTTTGTTGGGAGAACCGTTGAATATTGCGATATGGAAATTAATTTGACCAAGATGGAGTATGAGATAGTTGAATTTCTTGCCAGCCATGCCGGGCAGGTTTTTGATAAAGAGAGCATCTATGAGAAAATATGGGGATACGACGGGGAAGGCGACAGTAAAATTGTAACAGAGCTGATCCGCAGAATCAGGAAAAAGCTATCGGAATATACCGACCAGGAATTTATTGAAACCGTATGGGGGTGCGGCTATAAATGGATCATATAAAACAATTATCGCTAAAGAAAACAATTATGCTCTATTTACTCATTGCCTTGACAATAAGCTTTTTTACTTCGGCATGGGTCGTCTCGACCGCTCGGCGTGTTCAACATAACATATGGTTTGAATATATCGATAAAGAGAAATATTATGATTTAATCCTTCAGAATGAAAACGAACACGGAGTATGGATTGATATCCCACGCCCCGGTTCCTATGTAATGTCGGATACGGATGACTTCATTTCGGAAACCTGTGATTTCCTGATAACATGGACACCATTAATCTTATCCACCTTCTGTTCCGGGCTGGCTGTAATTGTATTTTACAAAAATAAATTAAAAACTCCGATAAAAATATTGGAGGATGGCTCCCATGAAATAGCATGCAATAATTTGGATTTTCAAATTAAATATGATTATGAAGATGAAATGGGAAGGCTATGTACTTCCTTTGAACATATGAGAAGCCAATTGCAGATCAATAACAAATACATGTGGAAAATGATAGAGGAACAGAAAAATCTAAAGGCAGCAATTGCCCATGATCTACGGTCCCCTCTTGCAATATTAAAAGGTTATCATGAAATGTTAATTGAATTTATCCCGCAGGATAAGATTGATAAGGAAAAATTAAATGAGATTATACGATCCTGTGATAAGCAGACAGACCGCCTCTTATTGTTTATAGATAAGATGAGGCAGCTGTCAAGTCTGGAGGATAGAAAAGCAGAGTATGAAGAGGTGAATACGGCTGAACTGGTAACACAATTAAAGGTAGCCGCGGATATTCTTGCCGAACCGAAAAACATTGCAATTGAAATACGAAATGAGCCGGGGGCACCATTGTCATTTCAAGCAGACAGGGGCATTATTCATGAAGTTTATGAGAATCTACTATCGAATGCAGTGCGTTACGCTGCGAAAAAAATAGTGATATCAATAAAATTTATCAATTCGATGCTGCAGATTAAGGTATGGGATGATGGAACGGGTTTTCATACAAACGATAACGATTTGATTACCAATGCTTATTATCATGATAATCCTGCAGATGATTTAAACCATTTTGGATTAGGCCTATATATCAGTAAGCTTCTATGCGAAAAGCATGGGGGAAAGGTATGCATTGAAAATGATATTAATTTTGGAGCAAGTGTAAAAGCGGAGTTTTTCATTCATTAAAAGGCTTTTATACCAAGAGAACATTCGTTGATCGGGATGTTCTTTTTTGTTGTCTTTTTATAGATATTTCTATGTTAGCCTTATACTATAGCAGGTAATTGAGAAACTCCAATCTTGTAGCGATTGCAATTGCCTGCCGATGCGATAGGAAAGAGAGGTGCAGGAATGTTAAAAACAATAATGCGGATGGAGTTAAAAAGATATTTCAGAAATCCAATCTATTATATTGGAGCAATCGTAGTCGCTTTGGGTGTATACAACAACGTATCTCCCTATCTGACGATTCGTTATTTTAATCAGGACAGCGAGATACCCGCTTTGGCGGAGTATTCTGAAATTGACGATGCAGATATTATGGAGGGATATATCCCTGCTTCGAAAGAAGAGCAATATGCCATGGGTCTTGAGAAAATAGGTCAGGTCATGATGGATGAATATGGCTTTCGTCCGGCAGAGGCAAAAGAGCTGACGGGTAAGCTGGAAAAAAGCAATCTGTCTTTTATGGAAATAGCGGAATATATGGAATCTAATTATTCTTTTTATGGTGCAAATACTTATTTTTATGAATCGAAGATGAAGCAGGCAAGTGCAGAGGAAGCGAATCATTATATAGAAGCTTCGCTGAAGGAACATACCTATAGTAATTATTTTTCACGAAAGTATGCGGATTACCTCGGTGTATATATTATTTTTTATGCGATTCTTATGTTTGCCTTTTTATTTATCCGAGATTCCAAGCGGGATATCTATGAATTATTACATACAAAGCCTTTGAAAGCTTGGCAGTATATCATCGGTAAATTATTTGGCGGTATGGCAGCCATGGGTTTTGTGGTGGGTATGATAACCTTGCTTTTTGATATTATTGTAATGAAGAATGGAAAGGCAGCCGGATTTCCGGTATCTTTCTGGGATTTATGGTTAGCTGTCATCCTATATATTCTTCCTAATTTACTGATGGTCGCAAGCGTTTATACGGGCATAGCAGTGCTTTTTAAAAATCCGTTACCGGCGGTACCAGCCTTGGTTTTATATATGATCTATTCCAATATGGGAAGCAGGCTGGAAGATGGCAGCTTCGGTTATAAGATACGTAAATTAGCCATATTGGTTCGGTTCCCGGATGTGTTTTTTGAGACAAGGACGCCTCCACAGGCAGTATTTAACCAGGTGTTCCTTTTGGTATGTGCAATGCTGGTGATTGCTTTAAGTATTACCGTCTGGAAGAGGAGGCGGGTTTATTGAACTATAATATAAAAATAGCGTTGACGAGAACAAAAGTGTGCTACTCAGTATCCTTCCTGTTAATATTGGCGCTGATCCGAGGAATATCTTCCCCGGAGGAAATAGGAGCAGCGATGGATGCTAACGTTGCTTTGTTAGCTATTATATTTTGTTCCGACACCTATTACCAGGAAATACAGGATAACCGGTGGGAGGTTTTTAACCTGCTGCCGGATAGAAACCGATATCATACGATTTGTCAAAGGCTGTTGCTTCAAGTTCTATACATCAGCTTATTGATCAGTTTGGACTATTGGGTTTTCTATTTGCAAAAAGCAGTATACTGGAATGAAACAGGTAAGCTGCGGTTGTATATAACGGCAGTTCTTGCCTGTTCGGCAAGTGTTTTGTTTTTCGGAACGTTATCCTTCACGATGGTTAATGTATTTCGAAATCTATGGATGGGGATCGGAGCTACCTTCTTGCTATGGAATACGCTGAATTCTACGGCTGGTAAAAAAATTCCGGATTGCATTAACGTTTTTGCTTATGGTAACAGCCCCAAAATGGCAGGATCCGTGGATTGGATCTTTGGTAAGCTGGTTGCGGTTGTAGTTTCAGTACTGCTAATTTATTTCAACAAGAGATTCCTTGTTTGGAAGAAAGGGTTAAGGTGAGAGGATGTCAATTGAAATTAAGGATTTATCGGTTCAGTTTAGAAACGGAACCGTTGCGATTAATCATATAAACATGAATATTAGCAAAGGAATCTATGGATTGCTGGGGGAAAATGGTGCGGGAAAAACGACGCTTATGCGGGTGTTAACAACAATTCTCAGACCAACAGGCGGGCAGGTCAAGCTAAGCGGTATTGAATTAAACGAAGAAAATTACGAAAAGCTGCAAAGCCGCATAGGTTATCTTCCGCAGGAATTAGGACTTTATTCAAACTTATCGGTACGGGAGTCTCTTGAATATATGGGAGGATTAGCAGGCGTATCAAAGGAAGAATGTAAAAAACGGATTGACTTTTATTTGGAAAGGACAGGTCTTACCGATCATCAAAAAAAGAAAAACAGGCAATTATCCGGCGGAATGAAACGGCGCGTAGGATTGGTTCAGGCATTGCTGCACAATCCGGAGATATTAATTGTAGACGAGCCAACAACAGGGCTTGATCCGGAAGAGCGGATACGTATCAGAAATTTACTGGTTGATTTTTCGAAGGATAGAATCGTACTATTTTCAACCCATATACTAGAGGACTTGGCTGCTACCTGCAACAATCTGGGGATTCTTAAAAAAGGAAATCTTATCTATGATGGGAAAAGGGAAGCATTACTTCACCAGGTAAAGGATTCTGTATGGATCTGTAAGCTGAGAAACGAGGAGGAATACAATTTGATACAAAACAGGTATCTCATATCCGCTAAAAATTATACGGAGGATGGCATAGAAACAAGAATTATTGCAGATAAAAAGCCGCATGTACCGGGAATAAATGTGAATGCTACATTGGAAGATGCATATATTTATTTGATGAATAGAGACCCAGAGTAGTGACCGCTGCTTCACAAAAAGCGGGGCTACTTCTATAATGTGGGTAACAGGAAACATAGGGTTAAAAACCTATGCTTGCCCTAAATGCTAAGAAATGATTATCCTAGACTTCTCAGGGTGCGGGATAATCATTTTTTGTTGTTTATTTTTATCAAATGAACAACAAGAGTGTTAAAGCTGCGACGAAAGTAGCAAAGGTTTATCATTAAAGATAAAGCTTCTCATATAAATATATAGAAGGTGGATAAGTCCTGCATAATTCTTATAATTGATCTTATTTCTACATTATGATGGTAAGAAGTCTGTATTAGGAAAGGAGAAGGAGCATGGCGGAAATCATATCGCAATATGTCGTATTGGTCGTCTTGGGGATCTGTTTATGCTTAGGATATGTTATAAAGCACAGCATTTCATTTATACCGAATAAGTTTATACCGCTCATATTAGCGATTACCGGTATCATCTTAAATATCTGGATAAATGACTGGACGATTACTCCTGAAATAATATTGGGTGGCATGGCAAGCGGTCTGGCCAGTACCGGTGCATTTGAATTGGTTCGAAACATTGTGGGGGAATCCAGCGAATCGCAGCAGGAAGTAACCCAGGAGATACCAGAGAAAAAGGAGCAACAAAAGAGCGGGAATTTGCATGACGAAAAAAAGTAACAAAAAATTGAAATTTACATATTCAAATGGAGTAACAGAAGATTGAGATTTACATATTGAAATGGAATAACAAAAGAGGAAATTTACATATCGAATTTGTCCGTAGCCCATATCATTGCATCCTTTGGTATGGGCTATTATCATATGATTTCGACAAATGTATCCGATTCGGAGACGCTTTCGCTTAGTTGCATTATGTAGCGGTACATAAGGCTCCAAAATACGGAGCCAAAGTACCGACGAATGCAAATACTCCTGATCGGATATCATTTGTCGAAATCATAACATGGTATACAGGATAGGTGTGAACAGTAACGAGAGACCTACAATCCAGAATGGATGTTCGGCAATGGCTTGCTATTCCTATTTTCTCTATGCTATAATAACAGCGTAGTGAGCATGCGGTCTGGAGCTAAAGAACATGAACATGTTTTTTAGTTCATGGTATAATATGCAAAAGGCAGATTTGTAAATGCGGGCAGTATTTGCCCGGATGATACGAGAAAAGTGTTAATGCAGTAATTGAAAATAGAGTATCTATCGGCGTAATTGATTATAGGTCAGCTTGATTTTGGGAGGAGATTCCTATGAAGTTCATTCATATTGCAGATGTACATCTTGGCGCAGTTCCTGATTCCTCCATGCCTTGGGGCGAACAAAGGGCGAGAGAGATATGGAGCAGCTTGGAGCATATCATATCCGTTTGTAATGAGGAAAAGGTGGATCTGCTGTTAATTGCCGGCGATTTGTTTCACCGGCAGCCTTTGGTGCGGGAGTTAAAAGAGGCAGATTATCTTTTTCAAAAGCTTGCGGCTACCCAGGTGGTTATTATGGCGGGAAATCATGATTACATAAGTGCAAGATCCAATTATCAAGGATTTACCTGGAACGATCGGGTGTCGATGTATTACAATAATACGGTAGAAGTAATGGACTTTCCTGAGATAAATACGCAGGTTTACGGTTTTAGTTATTTACAGCGAGATATCCTTGAACCGCTTTATGATGAAGCAAAGCCGCAGCAAAACGAAGAAATTCATATTCTTCTTGCTCATGGAGGCGATGATAAGGATATCCCAATCAATAGGAAGAAATTGCAGGAGGCGGGATTTGATTACATTGCGCTCGGCCATATCCACAAACCTGAAATTATCAATGATCGCATGGCCTATGCCGGATCGCTAGAACCGCTTGACAAGAACGAGGTCGGAGAACGGGGATATATCCTTGGTGAAATTGTTACTACGAATGAGGGGTTAAAAAAGACCAATATCCGTTTTGTCCCAAGCTCTTTCCGTGAATATAAAAAGATTACTCTTACCGCAGATTCCTCCACTACGAACGGATCATTGAAGGACCAGGCACAGAAAGCAATGAAGGACCATGGGGAACATAACATTTACCTATTCGAAATCCAGGGAGTTCGGGAGGAAGGTGTCCGTTTTGATAAGGAAGGCATAAAGGCCATTGGAAATGTTCTGGAGGTAGTTGATAAATCGGTGCCGGATTATGATTTTGATGCTATTTACCGGGACAATACCGATAATTTGATCGGACTTTTTATTCAGAAGATTCGTGAAAATGCGGACCAGGGCGATGTGGCGAAGAAGGCTCTGTACTATGGATTGGAAGCATTGCTCGGAGCACGGGATCAATAGGGCTTGTATGGACAGTCCTGGGAAAGGCTGGTATATCGATGCAGATTAATAAACTTTTTTTAGATTATTTTGGACGCTTTCATGGTTATGAGATTGATTTTCAACCGGGAATCAACCTGATCTATGGAGATAATGAAGCGGGGAAGTCGACCATACATACCTTTATAAAGGGAATGCTGTTTGGAATAGAGCGGGCAAGAGGGCGGGCTTCCGCCTCTAGGGAAGATATTTATAGCCGCTATCTTCCCTGGGATTATCCGGGAGCATACCGCGGATCCATGGATATTATGACTGGTGACAGGAGGTATCATCTATACCGGAGCTTTCATTCGAATGATAAATGCTTTACCGTAACGGATCTGGAGACCGGTCGTGAGGTCAGGCTTATGGATAACCATATTAGTGAAATTGTACCCGGTCTTACGGAATCCGCTTTTATCAATACAGTAAGTATAGAGCAATTAAAGGTATCGACGAATTCGGAGCTGGCCTCCGCGCTGCGCAATTATATTGCTAATTTATCCATATCCAAAAGCAATGAGGTAAATGTAGCGAAAGCCATTGAGTATCTTACCCTTCAAAAAAAGTCCTTAGAAGCCTCCGTGGATCAAACGGAATTAAAAGCTCTGGAAGCTGCGATAAATAAGGGAAATGAAAATGAACAGGACTTAGAGAACCTTACGCTGCAGCAAAAGGAGATCTTAGAAGAAAATGCAGAGATTGAGAAGGAGCAGCAGCTTCAAAACCTTGCGATTGACAGCGAGAAATTATTACGGATGGAGCAGCTTCCGGCTATCTTGGAAAAGTACCATTATTTCCAGGAGCTTACCGGGCAGCTTGCCCAGATAAAGGAAAGGCAAATGGAGTGGAAGAGACAGGCGGCTATGCTGGAGAAGGAGCAGGCTTCGCGGGAAACGCTGGCAAAAGACCGGGATACAGCAAAAGAAATATCGGAGAGGATTGAAAAACAAAGCAGAATTAGTCAGGAGCTGCAGAAGGAGAAGGCAGATATTGTTCGAAGGGTTCAGAGAAATCTATGGATCCTGATGGGTCTGTCGGGCTTTGCAGTATTTCTTACGATGCTTCTTACACGGTTTCAACCGGCCGGACTTTTGCTTAGTGCCATATTTTTATTGGCAGGCCTGGCCGGAGCTGCCGTTTTTATGAAAAGCGGAAGAGAAAAGCAGAAGAGCCTTGCAGTCAGAGAGGAAGAGCAGGCAAATTCTTATGAGGAGCTTCTGCAAAAGCAGGCAGAAGCCGTTAAGACAGCCTATGAATTGGAGAATGCAAGACAGCAATCCGCTCTGCTGCGGCAGCAGGAGGACAGGCTGGAGGACAGCAGGGATGCAGTCTATGAAGAAATTATGAAATATATGCAGCAGTTTATCCGGGAAGAGGAGCTTACTGACGAAGCTATGCGGCGTCTTAAGGAAGAGATTGACCGGAGAAGGCAGCAGCAAAAACAGCTGCAGCAGGAGAACAGCCGGAAGCTGGAGACGAATCGGATCCGGTTGGAAAAATTGAAATGGGAGACAGCGAATCTGGAGAAGAACGAGGAGGAGCTCTTAAAAAATAAGGAAAGATATGCACAATTGAAGCAGCTGCAGAGAGAGAATCAAGTGGAATTGGAGGCAATCCGGCTGGCGCTTACAACGATCCGGGAATTATCTATAGACATCCATGACAGCTTCGGGCACCAGTTAAATACGGCAGTGTCCGATGTGATTAGTGAGGTAACCAACCATAAGTATTTGGATCTTAAGGTAGATGAGAAACTGAATATTAAGGTCGGGTGGAAGGGAACGTATCTCCCGTTTGAAAAGCTTAGCGCAGGTACCATCGACCAGATTTATCTGTCTCTGCGTTTGGCAGTAGCCGACCTGCTCCTTGGAAAGAATACGATGCCTTTGATTTTCGATGATAGTTTTGCGCTTTATGATGAATACCGTGTAAGAGCGGCAATACAGCAGTTATCAAAGCGGCAGCAGGTAATATTATTTACCTGCCATAAAAGGGAACAAAAGATACTGGAAGAATTAAAATTGCCTTATCATTATGTGGAGTTATAATGTTGATATGAGCGTCATAAGTCATTTTAAGATATGCGCTCCTATTCATGTTCATGGTTTTTATGTGACTTATGACACTTAAATCAGAGTTATAATGTTAGGGACCGAGATATGACCGACGGAGGTTGAAACAATGCGGAAAGATAGTCGCAAGCAATCTTATAAAAGGGAACGAAGAAGTGTAGGGCAGGCGGTCCGGTTTGCCCTTCGAATCGTGTTTTTGATTTTCTTACTTATTATAGTAATCGGGATATTTTATTTTTACCATACTTATGGCAAGGATTTATTGCAGCTGCAATCGCAGGCAAGGCAGCTCGTCAGTGAATCCACAGCGGAAACCTTCCGTGCCGCGCAGACCAGTCTGGTATATGATTCCGAGGGAGACCTGATCTCAGCGCTAAAAACGGAAAAGGATGTATATTATATTAATTTTGAAGATATTCCGGAGGAAGCGATTGATGCCATGCTGGTGTCCGAGGACCGTAAGTTCCTTGAGCATGGCGGAATTGATTATCTTGCTAATTTTCGTGCCGCAATGGCGCTGGTAAAGAATAAAGGAAAGATAACGCAGGGAGCAAGCACCATAACGCAGCAGCTTGCGCGGAATGTATTTCTTACCCATGAGGTGACGTATGAAAGAAAAACGGAAGAGATTTTTATTGCGAGGGAATTGGAGAAGAAGTACAGCAAATTTGATATTCTGGAGTTTTATTTTAACAATATCTATTTTGCTAATGGGCATTATGGGATACAGGCTGCAAGCTTCGGCTATTTTGGAGAGAGCATAACGGGGCTCAGCCTGTCGGAGGTTGTATTTTTATGCGCCATCCCAAATAATCCCAACCGGTATAATCCGGTTACACATTTTGAAAATACCATTGCGCGGCGGGACAGAATCCTCAAACAGATGCTTGAGGATCAAATGATTGGTCAACAGGAGTATGAGCAGGCGGTTAGGGAAAAGATCCAATTAAAGCAGTCAAAGCTGGATAAGAAAAATTATGTGGAGACCTATGTTTACCATTCGGCGATTAAGGCTTTGATGGCAAAGCAGGGATTTGAATTTCAATATTCCTTTGCAAATGAGGAGTCAAAGCAGCGCTATGAAGAGGCTTATAATGAGCTGTATTATACAATACAACAGAGCTTGTTCCGTGCGGGATACCGTATCTATACCTCCATTGATATGAAGAAGCAGGAGCAATTACAAAAGTCCGTGGATGAGGCTTTAAAGGGATTCACGGAGGTCAATGAGGAGGGAATTTATAAGCTTCAGGGAGCTGCCGTTTGTATTGATAATGACAATGGCCGGGTGGTGGCAGTCGTCGGCGGAAGGGAGCAGAAGGTCCAGGGATACACGCTGAACCGGGCCTATCAAAGCTATCGCCAGCCGGGCAGTGCCATAAAGCCGCTGATCGTTTATACCCCCTCCTTTGAACGGGGCTATACTCCGGACAGTATCGTGGTAGACGAGAAATTTGAAGGCGGTCCTTCCAATGCAGGGAGATATTATGCCGGGGAAATGAAGCTTCAGAGGGCCATTGAGCTATCTAAGAATACGGTTGCATGGAAACTTTTCGAGGAATTGACACCGTCCGTGGGATTATCCTATCTTCTTCAGATGAACTTTGCAAAAATACATGCCAATGATTACTATCCGGCGGCATCCCTCGGAGGTTTTACGATAGGCGTCAGTCCGGTAGAAATGGCAGCGGCATTTTCGACCCTAGAGAACGACGGAGCTTATCGAGAACCGACCTGTATCGTAAAAATCATGGATTCGGAAGGAAATGAAGTGATTGGGGATGAGGTTCAGGAAAAGCAGGTCTATCAGAAGCGGGCTGCCCGGATCATGACAGAATCGTTAACCGGTGTTATCAAAAATGGTACGGCAAAAGGCCTGGGTCTTAAGAATACCGTAAGCGCCGGCAAGACCGGGACGACAGATGACAGAAAGGACGGCTGGTTCGTCGGATATACGCCGTACTATACAACCAGTGTCTGGGTGGGCTATGATCTTCCGAAAACCGTGAAGAATTTGTCCGGATCCTCCTATCCCGCAGCCATTTGGCACGATTTCATGAATCAGATCCATACCCGGGGAATGAACCGGACCTTTGAATTCGATGATTGGAGGTCGGAGACAGCGAAGACTCCTCCGGACAGCCAAGCGGGCAACTAAAGTGAAGTGCCTGTTAGATTGACAAATAATAGGAGTGCCAAAAGCCTTCCTAGCAAATTGATGAAGTGAATAGTAACTATAAATTAGCTTATGACACTCAAATTATTTAAAGGGAACTTATTCACGGTCTATTCTTAATATCCTCATGATGCTTCTTCATAATTCTCTGAATTCTCTCAATAGGGTTTAGCAGAGCACTTATGCTGTTATCATGATTCAAGGTATCGATAAGGAGGGCAATGTATTTGCTCATGTCTACATTAATATAGTAAGGTTTCTGAAGAAGCTCCGGACTTTGATAAATCAGGTTTGTGGAAAGAACCCGGTATATTAAACCACTGTTGTAAGCTTCATCGAATTTATCAAGTCCATTTGTAAATAAACCAAATGCGGCGGCAACAAAAATTCTGCCGGCTTTTCTTCTTTTTAATTCGTTTGCCACATCCAGCATACTTTCACCGGAGGAAATCATATCGTCGACAATTAGTATGTCTTTTCCTTCAAGATCGGAACCAAGAAATTCATGAGCGATGATAGGGTTACGGCCGTCAACAATTCGGGTATAATCCCTTCTCTTATAGAACATACCCATATCCAGGCCGAGCACGTTTGCATAGTACACGGCTCTTGACATTCCGCCCTCGTCCGGACTGATGATCGTCATATGATCGGCATCAATACGAATATCCGGAACGTATTTTATCATAGCCTTAATAAATTGATACGTAGTTGTAACCGTCTCCAGGCTGCTAAGGGGAATTGCATTCTGAACTCTGGGATCGTGGGCATCAAAAGTAAGGATACTGTCCACACCCATATGAATTAATTCCTGAAGAGCCAAAGCGCAGTCAAGGGACTCCCTGGATGTGCGTCTATGCTGCCTGCTTTCATACAGAAAAGGCATGATAACCGTGATTCTTCTTGCTTTACCGCCCACGGCAGCAATGATTCTCTTCAAATCCTGATAGTGATCGTCCGGTGACATGTGGTTTGTTTTTCCGCAAACAGTGTAGGTTAAGCTATGATTCGTTACATCTACAAGTAAGTATAGGTCGGATCCTCGAACGGACTCTTTAATCTGGCCCTTCGCTTCGCCAGTACCGAATCTTGGGCAACATGCATTCAGCAGGTAGGAATCTCTTTGATAACCGGCAAATGCAATTGTTCCTTTGTGCTCACTTTCCCTGCTGTTACGCCATTTTACAAGATAATCATTCACTTTCTGACCTAAGGTTTTACTGCTTTCCAGTGCAATGATGCCCAGCGTTCCCACAGGAATTGTTTCTAGGATCTTCTCATTTGGCATTACATTTCCCTCCATATAGTTGATTGTTCGTTCTTCTAAAAGCACTTAAAGTTATACCATTATCAATATGTTTCGTCAAGAAGCTTTTCACTAATAATATTATTTTATATTATTAATTGCTTTATGTAAGCGGATGTCTTCTCCGAAAATTCGACAAATGGCATAGCTGCTGATGATTCTTGAATATACCCGTTCACTGTAATTGGTATTCAGATTTTCAAGTGATAGATTGGTAGAAATTATTGTTGATTTCTGCCGTAAAAGACGTTCGTTAATAATCAAGTATAACTGAGAGGAAGTAAATGCATTATTTAATTCGGTTCCTAAATCATCAATAATAAGTAAATCACAATCCAGGATATATTCAAACTGGTTTGCAGCAAGGTGAGTATCTTCCTCATTTTTCCCAAACTTATTCTTCTCTAATATATCAAACAATCGAAAGGCAGTCAAATAGATAACGGTATTGCCCCGGTCCAAAAGCTCCTTTGCAATACAATTTGCAAGGTAGGTTTTTCCGACGCCGGTATTCCCCGTCAGCAGGAGATTGTCATGCTGATTCTTAAAATGCCGGATGTAGCTCTTGCAAACTGCCACAATCTTCTGCATGTTAGAAAGCGGAGATAACCCGGTAGTCTCGTCAACATAATCATCGGAATAGTACTGAAAGGAGAAGTTCTTAAAATTCTCCTGTACTAAGGTTTGTTTGAGATTGGAAGTGTCATAGATTAAGTCCGCTATGGCTTGTTTAAAACAATTGCATTTTTCATTTCCGATAAATCCGGTATCCTTACATTTCTTACACCGGTAATGCAGCTCGAGATAATCGGAAGGATAACCGTTTAAGGTGAGAAGCTCTATTTGCCTGGATTTTAGCGCAGAAGTCTTTTCCTTTAATTCGGTCAGGCTGGATTCGTCACCAAAGAGCGCTCTCCTGCCGCTTTCGGCAGCCAGAGAAATCATCTCATCCTCCAGAGTCTTAATCTTAGGAACCGCAGCAAATACTTCCTCGCGCCGTTTATCCAGCGCATGCTTGTTGGCAAATTGTCGATTGTCATACTCCCGTAGAATTTGGTTATAATGATCATTTTTAATTGCCATAGTACATAATCTCCTTTATAATCCCTTGTTCAGAAGCTTCCGTTCCAAATCAGCATAATCCTTAGCGGAATAGGTTCTTTGAGGAAATTGATTGAACTTGTTGTTACTTGGTTTTCCCATCGGAGTTACCTTTTGCGCGTTTTGCGCGTTGTGTGCATTGTTGCTCTTCATGAATTCTTCGTCCAGCTTTGCAATATCCGCTTGATCCTTTACCCCTTTTTTGAACCAGGTCTCAAGAATTTTGTTGGTATATTTAAAGTCCGGCTTCTGCGTTCTTAATATCGTCCGATTACAGGCTTCCGTAATGATATCATCGGGGAACTTAAATACTTCCACCCATTTTTTTATGTATTGCCGCTCAATCTGTCCGGGTGACCGGTTCATGCCAAACGCTCTGTTCACGGCATTAAAATGCTCATTATAGGAGGCTGCGGCTTCCTTCGCCTTTTCCTCCGTATCGATTCCTTCCTCTGCCCAGGTAAGAGCAACCGCCTCGATATAGGAAGTGTTCTTCTTTCCCTTGGAAACACAATATTCATAAAGGTACATGATGAGCTCGGCAGAAAAATGAAGCTCCTCGTAAAGGTAGAGGATGAGTTGTACATCCATCGGTTTCAGCGGCCGGTCAAGATAGATCTCAACAATATGCATGCACCATTTAATTTCATCGTTGTCTGACATCTGAGCAATTTTCTCAGGCGGATAACTCTGCCTTTGTACCGGTTTGGTTTCCGTATGTATACTAACCGCTATTTCATCCAGCTCAGAGTCGGAGTTCGTAAGTTCGGTATTCCTGTTGACTCTTCCGGCAAATTGACCCGGCTGTGTATCGGTGACCGCATCCATATTACGTAGATCGACCAGCGTGATCTCTGTAATTTCTTTCTTGATATTCCGTGTTAAGGAAAGCAAATGAAGCTTTTCCCAATAATTTAAGGCACGAATGATGTCTTTCTCCGTGTTGTCTAAACAATCCGCAATGGAGGAAATTGTTACTTCTGGGCAGCTTCCGGAGAAACAACGCAGCAGGTAGAGATAAACTTTTACATATGCCCCATTCGCAGCAGGCAGAAATTTGTCGATAAAGATATTTGGAATTAATGTAAATTCAGAAATACCTTGCGCGTTTATTAATATCTTGTTCATATTTTTACCTATCCTCCTCTAGCAGTATTTTTAAGTTCTGCAACATTATAGCATAGAAAAGGATAACTGGAAATAGCGCATTTCCGGGGCTTTCGGTCGATAAACCAAAATGTGGATAACGTGGATAATGTGGATAGATCGGCCATACCCACATGTAAATATATGTAAGATATTAAGGAGCGCTATAGAATTCATGAATATTTTGGGTGGAAAGTCTATATTTGTAGAATGAAATAGAATAAAAAAATTATCCACAGTATATTTTCACGTAAAATGTTGATAATACTGTGGATAACGTGGATAACTACAATCCTAAAAGGGAATCTCCCACGGAAACAATGTCTCCGGCACCCATGGTTATCAACAGGTCGCCGTTCATACAATGGGACAATAAAAAGTTTTCAATTTCATCAAAACTAGGAAAATAGTATACTTCCTTCCCCAAAAGCTCGAGTTCTCGGGCCAAATCTCGGGAGGAAATATCGCCGGGATCTTTTTCCCTGGATGCATAGATATCGGACAGTACAATTTTATCGGCAAGGGATAAAGCCTGCGCAAACTCTTTCAAATGCTGCTTGGTCCGGCTATAGGTATGGGGCTGGAACACACACCAGAGGGTATTATGCGGGTATGCCCGTGCCGCAGACAGCGTAGCGGTTACGGCCGTCGGATGATGTGCATAATCATCCACAATCTTTACACCCTTGATGCTGCCCTTATATTCAAAACGCCGCTTGGAATTTTTAAAGGTTTTGAGTGTCTTCTTGATGGTCTCAATCGGAATGCCGACCTGCATCGATAACGCAATGGCGGGCAAAGAGTTAGAAACATTATGAAGACCGAGCACATCCAGCTGAATACGGTCTACAAACCGGCCTTTATAATACAGATCAAAGCTTCCGTCACTCATATCGTCAAAATCGATGTTGTCTGCCGCATAATCAAAGGTTCGGTCGGATTTACGGTAAGCCGGATCAGCAATACCATAGGTAAATACCTCGCAGTCAACATCCTGAATAATGTCTTCATAATGATCAATTTCTCCGTTAATAAAAAGCTGTCCATCCTTTGGAAGCAATTTTGCAAAGGCATGGAAGGAATTGCGTATATCATTTAAATCCTTAAAGAAATCCAGATGATCCTCGTCAATATTTAATATGATACTTCTCTTTGGAAAGAAATCCAAAAAGGTATTGGTGTATTCGCAGGCTTCGACAATAAAATGCTCTGAATTGCCCATACGGATGTTGCCGCCGATGGATTCCATGATTCCGCCTACGGAGATGGTGGGATCCAGATTGGCATCGATAAAGATCTGTGAGAGCATCGAGGTGGTCGTTGTCTTACCGTGGGTACCGGATACCGCGATGGCATTATTGAAATTCGTCATCAGCTGGCCGATCAGTTCAGAACGGTTGAGTAAGGGGATACCCTGCCTCTGT
>ENA-UOOE01001899-UOOE01001899.1-fermentation-metagenome-genome-assembly--contig:-NODE-1899-length-16342-cov-32.322834_pt1 | contig 16342 bp, 11 predicted proteins | sample MGYA00245776_ERZ724021 | MGnify/ENA primary metagenome ERZ724021 (study PRJEB28704, sample SAMN03018321) | fermentation metagenome | biome: anthropogenic terrestrial biome; feature: soil... | reverse complement strand
TGTAACTCAGATATGATACTTTTCTCGCCATAATTGTTTTTCCTCCTTATATAATATAATTTTACTTATTATCAGCATCAGCATCAGCGGCTTCCAGCAGCGACCGGCTGGGATACGCTCTCCTGTACGTCGGACTCAACGACCACGTCCTTCCCCTTGTAAGTAAACCAGCCAATAATAAATGCGAGTATCGTCCAGGGGACCCACGCCATTGACACGCTCGCAAACGGAAGATTCAGATAAAGGTCGCAGATTCCGCCGGGGTTGACGTCAAATTTAATGAAATATTTCCAAATCATATCGGCCGCGCCGAGGGCAAACGAAACGTACATCGCCCAGCGGCAGGCGTATAAGTGCCTGCTGTGCATGGCATTGGTGGACAGCCCGTAGTACAGGACCAAAATAATGGCTGTGGGATAAATTCCATCAAGTATGGGGCCAAGCCAAGAGAGCATGCTTGTCAGTCCGAGGCTGCCAAAAATGATGCTGAATACAAGAATGACTATCGAACACTGCTTGTATGAAAATTTCTTATCCGTTATATCGACGAAAAACTCAGCACAGCCGGAGGTCATGCCGATGGCTGTCGTAAGAGCGGCAAGAAACAGCGCCACCGCAAAAAGCATTCCTCCGTACTTACCGTAGAGAATGGCGGCAACAGCAGTATAAAGAGCGGTATAGTTCAAATCAAGGGTTCCGCCTGTGTAAGCGCCGATAACCATATGTGCGAGATGTGTGCAGGTCAGCATTGCAATACCGATGATGCCGACCCGGATCATGTTCTTTGTCATATGCGATTCGGAGACGCCTTTGTTTTTAAGCGTGTTCAGAATAACCACGCCGAAAATCAAGGCACACAGAATCTCCGCCGTGGCGTAACCGTTGGTGAATCCATACGCAAATGCGGAACCTGCGTAACTTTTGGCGACCGGCTCTGCAATGGGGCTGATTATTCCTTTGCCGACTATAGCAACAACTGTAATGATAAGCAAAGGAAATAGCATCGAAGATATCTTATCCATAGCCTTGCCGGGATTTACCAGGAAGAAATAAGTTATTATATAAAATATAATCGTAAAGATAATCAGCGGAAGCTTATTCATAGGATCAAGTCCGAACGCTTGAACTATCGAATCCCAGGAAGCCGCGCTCATACGCGGAATGGCATAGAACGGACCGAGGACGGCAATGGTTAAGCAGGTGTAGAACCTTCCGAATCTATTGCCAACTATTCTGCTTGCCATTTTGCCGTAGGAACCGCGCCCTTTTGCCAGCGCCATATACCCAATAACGACAAGCAAGAGCGACGTAATAAACGCTCCGGCAAAAGCCAACAGTACGGAAGAACCGCTTTCTTTGCCCCAGTTCATCGGCCACACCATGCTGGAAGCGCCGAAATGCATGGAGAACAGCGCGCCGCCGCACAGTAACAGCGGAACAAATTTCAGATCACCCTTTTCGTTTATGTTTTTGTTCATACAGTTTCCTCTCTTCCTTATCTTTCTTTATAAAGGATGTGTTTTGTTGCATGCATACTATTACCTGCTAGTTAGCCCGGTACATACGATTACCGGACCCCTTACCGGACCCCCATGATTTTGGCATAACGGGCTGGTGCGCGCTCATGCCAGTCCCTTATGATGCGTTTAATTTTACCTGTTACAGTAGATGGAACGTCAAGTGATTTTTGAAAAAATTTGTGAAAGCTTCTCAAAAGTTTCACAAAAAATCATTAAAAATCTTCACTTGGCTGAAAGTTAAATGGTTAAAATACGAATTAAGTATACTGTTTAATGGTTTAATTTGCCAAAAAGTGAAATATAATTTTTGGAGTTTTTACAAAAATAGAAGATTTTTCAAGGCAAAACGTGATATATGTAACCGGAATGCCTTCCTGTGGATGGAGAGTTTTCGCAGGCATTATTCGGCTTCATCCGCGGCGTCGGCTGTTGTTTTTCTCTTCCCTCGCAGCATCGGAGCAAATAAACAAAAAATCTCAGGAGGTAATTGCAGTCAGAACGACATCGAAACCGCAAAGCAAAACGGCCCCATCCCTCTCCCCGATGGCAAGGAATCCGCCTATAATGGATTCAGAATAATCCGGCGACCGACCGCGGCACGGACGGCCGTCGGATTATTGGATGGCTCATGGGATAATCAAAACTTTACGGTAGGGGGAAAGAATTGCAAATCTCGATTTCGCATCTTAAAAACTGTATTTTGTCGGGCATGCCGTGGTTTTGACAAAAGGCAAAACTTTGCTATAGAATGAAAATGATTATGAAAAACGATTCATGAAAGTATGTTTGATGTATTCCATTGAGAGGCGGATGCAATATGGAAAAGAATCGTTATGCAATCGGGGAGGTTTCTGAGAGCTGCAATATCCCTGTAAAGACTTTGCGTTACTATGACGAGATCGGTTTGCTGCATCCCAAATATCGGGGGGCGAAAAGCAATTACCGTTATTACAGTAAAGAGCAGCTGACGACATTGCTGATTATTCGCCGTCTGCGCGCTATGGATTTCAGTCTGAAGGAGATTAAAAAACTGATGACAGAATCAGATTTGGGCGCATACGAGGAAAAAATTGTGCAGCATAGCAAAAATTTGCAGGATGAAATTTGCGCACTGCAGGTGAGACTTGCAGATTGCAAAGATTTGTTGTCCCGCATTCGCAGAGGAAAGGCAATCCTAGATGAACAGCAGTACGGAAAAATACAGATAGAATTTATTCCGAAATGCCATATGGTTTTCCGCGCGGAAAATATGAAGCAATACCGCAATATGGATGTATCTCTGCGCCGCTGGACGGATATTCTGGAGCAATGTACCTCTCATAGAGTCGTAACCAGGGGGTCTGTGATCGTAACCTTCCACACTCAGATACTGGATCAATTTCTAATGAAAGACTGTGATGTGGAATTTGGCCTTATTGTGAGCGAAGAGTGCACGCTTCCGGACGATATAACCAACGTACGCGCCTGGGGCGGGTTTCAGGCGGCAACAAGCTACCATGCGGGAAAATACAGAGAGATTATGCAAAGCCATGTCAAATTGTTGCAATGGATCCATCTGAACGGCTATGAGATTTCCGGCCCTGTATCTGAGGAATTTGTGGTCTCCCCGCTGGACGTGGATAACGAAGAAGAACATGTGACAAGAATCATCATGCCGATACAAAAAATCAGATAATGAAATATCCGTGCTTATCCATCGGTGAAACGGCTTGGAGCCATTGATAACATATTCATCGGTTTCTGAATCATAAATGATGGGCTTCAACTCATTTTCCGCAAATTGGGACGTCATTTTTTTAAGCATCTGCTGCTTTTAGCCTTCGGATAACGTCAATCCCCGAGCTTCAAGAAATTGACTGACAATGTCTTTGAGTTCTTCCGCGATTTCTTTTATATTTGCGGTAATTATAAGGTAAATAGCCCGGGGGAATCTCACCCCCAGGCCCTCTCAGAACCGGACTTGAACCTCTTAGCTCATCCTGCTCCTGGCAAAAGTTCAAACAGTTTTGAATTACGTCTTGCTATTCTACCTAGCCAATCCACTACCCTCCGCTAATGTCCAGCAAATTCTTGTATTTGCGTCTTACCCAGATTAAAGATCGATTTATGTGTCTGATTACCGAATACAGTTCCGATTTGTAAAAGCGTCCATAGTAGTTGATCCATCCCCGTAGTACTGGATTGAACATATGAGATAGCTCTTTAGCCAACTATCTTTATTTATTATCTTCCATTATGATGAGATAATACAATATTATCCCCCTCTTTATGATTTTGATTTGGCTTAAACTTAATTTCCCCTTTTGAAATACAAGATACTGGACAAATATTAGCACATAAATGACATCCTACACATTTTTCTTGATCTACAGATACTTTGCGTTCTTCTTCATTCCATACAATGGCTTGATGTCCTCCATCATAACATGAAATATAGCATCGTCCGCATCCTATACATTCTTCTTCATCAATCTTAGGATATACAATATAACCACGATCTAATTCTTCGGCTGGAATAATATTATTTAAGGCTAGTCCTACCATATCTTGAAGATTATCGAATCCCTTTTCTTCCATATAGTGAGAAAGCCCACTGATAAAATCTTCTACTATTCTATAGCCATATTGCATAATAGCAGTTGTTACTTGAATGGTCTGGCATCCTAATAAAATAAACTCAGCACAGTCTTCCCAGGTCTCAATTCCACCAATACCACTAATTGGCGCTTTAGCTAATTGTTTATTGCACTTCATTTCATGAATAAAACGAAGTGCAATAGGTTTTACAGCTTTTCCTGAATATCCGGAAACTGAACTCTTCCCATTTACAATGGGATAGCCTACAAATTGGTCTAAGTCCACGCCTGTCACAGATTTTACGGTATTAATAGCAGCGATTCCATCTGCTCCACCTTCCATAGCGGCAATAGCAGGTACTGACATAGTGCCAAGATTAGGTGTCATTTTAGCCAGCATGGGCAGATTAGAACCACGTTTAACCGCCTGGCAATATTTTTTAACCAGCTCTGGATTTTGTCCAACATCTGAACCCATAGCATGACTAGTCATTTGAGGACATGAGAAGTTACATTCAATCATGTCTGCACCATTTTCAGCAACCAATCTTGATAACTCTTCCCACTCTTTTTCATTAGAGCCCATAATCGAAGCAATGATGACTTTTCCGGGATAATCTTTCTTTAAACGCTTAATAGCGGCTAAATTATCCTCTAGGGAATGTTCGGCAATTTGCTCCATGTTTTTGAATCCTACAAAAGGAGTAGCTTCCTTGCCCAGATTATCGAAACGTGGTGAAACCTCATTTGCAATAAAAAATCCTATAGTTTTAAAGACAACCCCACCCCAACCAGTTTCTAAGGCTTTGGCACACATTTCATAACAATTTCCTACTGGAGATGAGGATAATAAGAATGGATTTTCAAATTTTACTCCACAAAATTCAATAGCAAGATTCTTTTTTAACATTATCTTCTACCCCCTAAATAACTATCGATAGCTATGGCAGCTTCCTTACCTGTTTTAATAGCATAGACTACAGTTTTATCCCCTTCTATAATATCCCCTGCAGCAAATACGCCTTCTAGATTTGTCTGATACTCATTAGTTGCAATATTGCCCTTGTCATTTTTAGTGATCTCACTCAGATGCTTAGCAATTCCATCTTTTTGCCCAATAGCTAAAATAATCTTTGAAGGTTCTATTTCAATCTTGGTGGCATCTACCAAACTTTCGAAAACTACAGTCTTACCATCAAAATTCACCGGTTTAAATCCATCAAAAATGGAAATATTATTGCTACGTGCATGTTCTAATTCTTTTTTGCTGGCGGGAAATTCAGCCAGTGTTTCTATTGCTACAACCTTGATATTTTCACTGCCAAGTCCCTTTGCCGTCATAGCCACGTCCATAGCAACATCCCCGCCACCAATAATAAGAATATCTTTTTCTATATTTTTAATGCTGCCCTGTTTAGCCTGCCCCAAGAATTCTACCGCAGTCTGTACTTTGGTAGACCTTTCAAACATAGGCAAGGTCTTTGGCTCAGAATAACCTGTTGCAAACAATATGGCTTTAAATCCTTTTCCTTTTAAACTAACTAAAGTTTCGTCTTTTCCAAACTCGCAATTATTTACAAATTGAACACCTAGGTTTCTAGTCATTGCTATTTCAGATTCAACCACTTTTGTAGCTAATCTAAGCTCTGGAATACCATAGGTCATCCAACCCCCACATTTTTCTCTTTTTTCAAAAACAGTTACATCATACCCTTTTGAAGCTAATGCAGCAGCTGCAACGATGCCTGCTGGTCCTCCCCCAATAATGGCTACCTTTTCCTTGTCTATTTCTACTTTTTTCAATACATTCATTCCAACTGTTTTTTCATATTCTGTTAAATAAGCCTGTAATTTTGCAATTTGAATAGGGCGGTCAATACCACACCTACTACACGCCCCTTCACAATATTTCTCAGTTGGGCATACGCGTGCACATATTCCCCCTAAAGGATTGTTCTCTCTAATTGTTTCAACTGCTCCCATTAAATTTCTAAAACGTAAAGAACGAATAAATTTTGCAGGGTCCGTTTGCGCTGGGCAAGCTTTAGAACAAGGTGCATCATGACATAATAAGCACCTGGCAGCTTCTTCAATTGCCAAAAGTGGTGTGAAAATACTATCCATTTCTAGTTTTTTGTCTTCCATTTTCTAATCCTCCCTTTTAAACAACCAATATATAAACGCCTTCTTTGGTAAAATCTCCTTTGTAGAGATGTTACCAATGCACTAGAGCACGTTGTTTACCCGACTTTAACTGTTGACCTGTTATTAAAATGTCGCTAAGTTATCTCTGCCGACAACAAGCCCTTGATTATAAAAGTATAACAAGGGCTTGTTTCAGCATGGTCAAGAACTGTTACTTTAGAGTTTAGCCTATTTTTTGTCTGTCTTCAGAACTGCATTAAGCATTACACTGGCAGCCTTTGTACATAGTTCAACTGAGGTAAATTCAGGTTCACAATGGCTGTGTCCATCCTTGCTGGGAGCAAATATCATAGTGGTAGGAATCATTTCTGATACAAACTGAGCATCATGTCCTGCTCCGCTGTTGATGTATTGGTTGGAATAACCAAGTTCATCAACACTTTCCTTAACATATCCTACTAATTCCTTGTCATAATATACGGTATCTCTTGCCCAGGCCTTTTCAACCTTACATTTACATTTTTCAATAACTTTACCATCAAGGCTCTTAACTATATCCAGCACCTTGGCCAGAACTTTTGGATCCTCATGCCTTACATCTATTGAAAAATCAATAAAGTCAGGAATTACGGTGTGAACACAGGGATGACATACAATTTCTCCGGTAGTGTATACAAGATCCTTGTCGCCAAGTTTGTCAATTTCTTCATGCAAATAGCATAGAGCCTTAGCTGCAGCAAACAATGCATCTTGTCTCTTAGGCATAGGAGTTGTTCCTGCATGGTCAGCCTGACCGAAGAATTTAATTCTGTAATTGAACATGCCAAGTACACAAGTAACAACACCAACTTCATTACCATTATCCTCAAGAATTGGTCCTTGTTCTATATGGGTTTCAAACATTGCCATATAATTGTTAGCATTTAATCTGTTCTTTTCTTCTCCCTTATACGGACTTGCATCTAAAGCCTGTCCAAAGGTTTTTGTGGGATCCAGTATACTTTTTGATTTCAGCATTTCAGCCTTATCAAAATGACCTGTTATAACTCCTGATGACATCATTGCAGGCGGATATAGTGAGCCTTCTTCATTTGTCCAGATCATTGCTGTAAGAGGATGCCTATGTGGAATTTTATTAGCTGCAACAGTTTCTAAAACTTCCATGGCAGACATTACACCTAAAATACCGTCATAATTTCCTCCGTTTTTAACTGAGTCGCAGTGGGATGCCATTACGATTCTCTTGAGTCCCTTTTCTGAGCCCTCAAGAGTGGCATACATATTAGCCATATCGTCAGTTTCAATTGTTGCTCCTATGGCCTTCATCCTTCTTACAAATTCATCTCTAGCCTGATGAGCTTCTGGTGATAAGGAATATCTTGTAATTCCGCCATGGCCCGCATCGCCGAATTTGCTGAATGTAGCAATCTTATCCCCCATTCTTTTTTCGTCACAAGTAAACATGTCCTTCATATTAATGCACTCCCTTTTATCTTATATATATTTGATAATTACATTGGAATCGTTATTTTTTAAGCAGTTTCAGTGCTGCTTTCATTTACAGACTCTGTTATTTCATCATTTTCTTCCGGTGAAAGTAAGGAAACTGTATCCTCTTTCATCAATAGAGGGTAAATAATCAGGGCTAGTACAAATCCTACCATCCATCCTGCGTCAGCTATTAATCTCATGCTGGGAATAATTAATCCCAATGCCGGTAATATGCATGCAAGCAGCCAGGCATATATTGCTTTTGGGTTGGTACCATTTCCATACCAATACCTTCCTTTACCATCTGAATACAATGATTCCATCTCCACCAGCTTTTTACGATGAATATAATAATCTGCAATAAATATTCCTGCCAGAGGTCCTAAGAAAATGCCATAAGTTCCAAGCCATCCAAATATATAGGCCGAAGCGCTTGACATAAGTTTCCATGGCATAATAGCTACACCTAATGCCCCTGTAATAAGAGTCGCTGTTTTAAAGGATATTTTGCTAGGATTAAGATTGGAAATGTCATTTGAAGTTGCCACAGCATTTGCAGCTATATTGGTGTTGGCTGTAGCTATCGCTATTCCAATGCATCCTATAATTGCAGCAACCGGGCTTCCCATTTGTGCTACAACCTGAACTGGATCCCATATGAATTCTCCAAATATAATTCTTGTAGCTCCGGTAACAAATATACCTACGAAGGAGACTGCAACCATTGTTAAAGGCAATCCGAGCAGCTGACCTCTAAACTGTGCTTTCTGGCTCTTTGCATATCTGCTGAAGTCAGGTATATTCAATGCCATGGTTGCCCAAAATGCTATATTAGCAGCCAGGCTCTTAAGGAAAGTTACCCCAAAGGATGCCGGTTTGCTTGTTGCAGGCATAGCAAAGATATCTGCCAGTCCTTTTCCTAATCCTGCTACTGATACATAAGCCCATATCACCAGAGCAATACTTAGTGTAACAAGTATTGGAATAGTCCAAGACTGCATGAATTTTATAGTTTCAGGTCCCTTATGAACTATTGCCACACATAAAGCCCAAAAGCCGAAGAAGGAAATCCATATTCCCATTGGGAAATTGTTCCACCCTGGTATAACTGCACCTAAAATGGTGCAGATTGCTTCTCCGCCTATCCAGCACTGTATGCCAAACCAGCCTGCACCTACCAGACCTCTTGCGATAGCGGCTATGTTTGATCCCCACACACCAAACGACAGCCTTGCAAATACCGGGAAAGGTATGCCGTACTTGGTTCCTGCATGTGAATTAAGCTGCATAGGTATCAATACTATAAGGTTTCCTAGAGCAACATTTATAAGTGCCTGCCACCAGGTAAGCCCTGCTGAAATAACTGAAGCTGCCAGCATATAGGTTGGTATGCAAATACACATACTCATCCATAGTACTGTAACATTATATGTGCTCCAGGTTCTCTGATTAATTTTGGTAGCCAACAAATCTTCATTAAAGTAACGGCTGTCTTTCACTCTGCTTATTGAAGCATCTGTCATTTCATATAGTCCGCCAACTTCTCTCTGCGTTTTAGAAATTTTACTCATATAAAAATTCCCCTTGCCAAATTATTTTGGTATATTTTGAAGTTTCACGCTTTAACTAAATTTATAGGGGGTTTTCACTGCAAAAGCAGCGAAAACCCTATTTATGAATTTACAGACTTGGTCCGTTAAATTTAACCGGACTGCATTTAACAAATTTCCCTGCGCCCTTTTTGCCCAGGAATTTTCCGTTCTTATAAACCAGATTACCTCTGCTGTAAGTAGCCACAGGATAACCTTTGAGCTTAGTGCCTTCCCAAACAGTATGATCGCAGTCTGAATGCATATTTTCCTGGGTTATTGTAAACTCTTTTTCAGGGTCATAGATTACTATATCTGCATCAGCTCCTGGAACCAACATTCCCTTTTGAGGTGCACAGCCGAAGATTTTGGCAACATTGGTGGAGCACAGTTCTACTACCTTATTAAAGGTGATTCTTCCCTTATTTGCTTCACTAAGCATATAAGGGTACATGTTTTCAATGCCTGCACATCCGTTAGGAATTTTTGTAAAGTCGTCTTTACCCCAATCCTTTTCATAGGACTGGAACGGACAGTGATCGGTTGCGATGGTTGCTATATCGCCTCTCTTAATTCCTTCCCACAATGCATCCTGGCTTTCCTGTCCCTTCATGGGAGGAGAGCACACAAAGTTTCTGCCGTCTTCTCTTTTAAACACATCATTTGTGAAGTGAAGGTATTGAGGACAGGTTTCTGCAAATATAGGATAGCCTTCATCTCTTGCCTTGGTTACTTCTGCCATACCCTGAGCATTTGCCAGATGAACTATATAAAGAGGTGCATTAAGGCTCTTAGCCCATTGTATTGCCCTCATGTCAGCCTCAGCCTCAACAAATTCAGGTCTGCTCATATAGTGATACCATGCTGAGGTTTTTCCCTCAGCCAGGAAATCAGCTGTAAGAGTCTTGATTATTTCATCATTTTCAGCATGAACTTCTATCAATGCACCACATTCCTTGGATTTCTTCAGAATCTTATAAAAAGTGCCGTCTTTTACACCAAAATCATAAACCATGTATACTTTAAAGGATGATACTCCATATTTTATGGAATCATCAATGCTATCCAGAAGATCACCTGAAACATCCTTTATTCCAGTGTGAAAACCATAATCTACCACCGCCTGAGGTGCACACATCTCATGCCTTCTTTTTACTGAATCAACCAGGTTTTCTCCAAAGTCCTGCAGTACAAAATCAAATACAGTGGTAGTACCGCCGCATGCAGCAGCACGGGTTCCTGCTTCATAATCATCAGAGGAAATAGTTCCTCCAAAAGGCATTGCCAGATGAGTATGTGCATCAATAGCACCGGGAAGAACCATTTTACCTTTTGCATCCACAACTTCGGTGCCTTTTTCTGCGGCCAGATTCTTTCCAATTGCCAAAATTTTCCCGTCTTTTACTGCCAAATCTGCTTCAATTGTAGAATCCGCGGTAACAATTGCACCATTTTTAATTAATAAATCCACTTTAACAACCTCCTTAAAAATTATGGTTTTAATTTCCTAATGGATGACTTTTCGTTCCTTTTCTCCTTCTTTGAGCAGGTACTGTATTTTTAAGAGCTGTTCCAACTAAATCCTGGAGTTTGCTTATCCCCTCTTCCTCCATATTTGTCTCCCATTTCAATATTTCCCCTTTCAAAACTTTTCATTGCTTTCGAAATAAATTCTTCGTCCGTATGGTTAATAATTTAATAGACATATTTGACATCAGTATTTGTAATTATGTATACCTTTAATCGCACACATATATCTATCAGCAATAATCATGCCAAAGCATAGTGTGTTAATGATAAAAATTTTTCAATAAAGTGACAAAGGCCTTAAGCTTGCCTAATAATTTAATTTTTTTCTTAACAATTACATAACAAATACATAACAAAATAATTTATTTTTTTATAAAAAAGCCTGCATTTCGATGATAATTTTCATCAAAATGCAGGTAACATGTCATCACCCGAATTTTACTCTTTATATTTTTTCACCACCGTAGACTGGTCAATTTTAAGGACCTCTGCTGCTTTTTTGGCGGTTTTGTACTTTTTCCCAGTACCTTTAATATAATCTGCTTTTCTCTGCCCCAATTTTGCCCATTTTATGAATTGTTTTTTGCTCTATAGCTTTTTCCAACACCGGTTTCCCCTAGAAGTATAACCGTTGTATCCATATTACATATATGTTCTATCATGCCGATGATATTTTTCATCGTTCTAGAATTTCCAACTCAAGGATACCTGCTGCTAGAATAAAAACGTACAAGTTGAATTGAGAAAGTGAACTTTATTATGGTACAACAATACGACAAATAATTCAAGGAAGATGCCATTCATTATTACTTTGAGCGCAAAGATCTGAGTGACGGGAGTGGTTCCGTAGATAAGGAGGCATACAGATACTCAACAACTGCCCCTTTGCTTGCTATCTGATAGGGTTTTCACTATTTGTTGAAGCAGCATTAAGCAAACAGATGCTGCTTCAACAAGCTAAAAAGTTAAGCGTATGTTACCAATAATTTTATATTTTAAAATCTGCAACCAGTCTGGTCAAATTCTGGGTCATCCTGGCCAGCTCTTGACATACTGAGCTTAGCTCCTGCATAGTGGCACTTTGTTGTTGGCTGCCGGCAGCAATATCATTAGAGTGAATCGATGTATCATTGGTTATATTGGCTACATTATCTATGGCTGATGCAATTTGTTTAAGTGTTATAGCTTGAATCTCTGCTGAATTGGCCAGTTCCACTATGATGTCGTTTACATCTGAAACATCTGTTTCTATCTCGTTAAGGTTGTTCCTTACATCCTGAGATGATATTAGACCCTGATTGACTTCATTAATGCTGGTATTAACATTATCTACCACTGCCAAGGTCTCTTGTGCAATAGTTTGGATCAGCTCCTCTATCTCCTGGGCTGCTTTACTGCTGCCTACAGCCAACTTTCTTACCTCTTCAGCTACTACCGCAAATCCTTTACCGGCTTCCCCGGCTCTGGCCGCTTCTATAGCCGCATTTAGGGCAAGCAAATTGGTCTGATCAGCAATTTCATTTATAGTCTGGGTAATGATCCCGATTTGATCTGAGGTATTTTTTAGTTTTTGTACAGCTGCCGCGGCTTGTTTAGTACCATTTGCAATATGCTGCATAGCAAGGATATTTTCATCTACACTTTGTTTACCTTTGAGAGTGTTTTCTTTGGTATGTTGACTAATATTTACTGCATGACTGGTAGTTGCAGCAGCCGCTTCTACTGATCTGGATATCTCCTGGACAGATGCACTGGTTTCTTCGGTGGCTGCGGCATTAGTTTGCATCCCGGATACTATATTCTGAACCGAGGCCGCAATCCCTTGAGCCGCATTGCTGGTCTGCTCTACTGATGCCGACATTTCTTCGGTCATGGCAGATACGTTCTGGGACGATGAAATCACCTGCTCAATAATATTTTTTTGGGCACCTATCATCTGGTTGAATGAATTTCCTAACACTGCAAATTCATCTTTCCCTTTAACTGCAACCGCAGCATGCAAATCACCATGGGCGCCCTTTTCCATCTCTGTTATCAGACTATATATGGGATTTATAATCAACTTCCGGCTGAAACGGCTAAATAGAACGACAGCTAAAACAACCGACAACAACAGGGCGATAATCAGACTGATAAGGAAGGACTGCAACGGGGCATACAGCTCCTTCTCAGGGATATTAATCAGCAGATAGACTTCCTGATCCGGGAGTTTATTAAAATAGCTGCGTACGTCTTCACCATTGCTATCTCGATAACCAAAGCCCATGCCCTCATGAGTTGAACCGATGAGTTTTTTTAAATTAGGCACAGATGCAAAGATGTTTTTGCCAATATTCCGGTTGCTGCTGTTAGCAAGGATTTTCCCTGATGCATCTATAGCCAAAATATATGCTCCTTTATATGACAGCTTCTGATTATTCACTGCCCTTTTATAATCCATTTTGGCTATTAGTGTCTGTAGGTGTTGGGGGGCTACCCCTATTTGAACTACTCCTGGCGCATCCAATCTACCTACGCCTATGTATTGAAACAGCTTTTTATCAATTCCTCGCATCTGGGGCTGTTGTGCCAATTCAAACGAGCTATTGTTAATATCTGCCACAAAAGGTCGGGTTTGATCGGAGGAATTGAAATCGAAACCATAACAACTAGGATCTGAGCCAGCATACAATACGCCCTGCCCATTAATAACATGTATCTCTTCAACCCCTAATTGACGGCATAATAGCTGCATCTTATCAGTAGTGATATATCCTGGATTTTCTTTAAGCAAGATCGCAATTCCCCGGGCTATACCGATATTTCTTTGATTTAATGCTTGTTGAGTAGTATCAATGGCTTCTAGAGATGAACTATACTGATTAACTAACCCTTTTAATATTGCTCTGCTCTGACTATCAGTACTTTTAAAAATCAGACCTCTTTCAGTAGAATAGGCAACTATCGATACGATGACTGTAGCCAACATAATTAAGATTACAGCCAGTACCGTCAACTTAGTCTTAATCTTCATTATAATAACACCTCTGTTTTTGAATTTAATTAATCAGCAATAATCATGCCAAAGCATCGTGTGTTAATGGCAAAATTTTCTCAACAAAGGTGACAAAGGTCTTAAGTGTGAATTTTTTTTACCACTTTTCAGTCAAAGTAGTAAAAACCGCGCCCAGGGATTAGTTTCCAAAAATGGTTTTGCGATATTAGTACAAAAATACTGTTCTTGTCATTCTGAACGCAGTGAAGAATCTTGCCGGTATTGATGAGTCATTTCTGCCCTCTTATGCTATTGCTTTTTTGGTAATTAAACCACTAAAGCTATTAGCATGAAGGCCGGGCTATTCCCATTATTGACTTTTTATAGTGGCATACTTTTCATTAACGAGCGTTTACATTGAGCTTGCCTGGTTTATTTTTGTTCTTAACAATCTATACAGCCCAATAAATGTATTTTTAAATAAAAAAACTGCATTTTGATGATAATATTCATCAAAATGCAGGCAATATGTCATCACCCGAACTTTACTCTTTATATTTTTTCATTTTTTTCACCACCGTAGACTGGTCAATTTGAAGGACCTCTGCTGCTTTTCTGGTGGTTTTGTACTTTTCCAGTGCCTTTAATATAATCTGCTTTTCAAACTCTTCCGTTGCCATCTTTAGTGACATGGATTCATCCAGTTCATAAATATACTTTGGAATATTCGAAGTTATCTCAGGTATATGGTCTTCTTCTATAATCTCGTCATCAATTGTAACAACCAGCCTCTCTATTGTATTTTCTAATTCCCTTATATTTCCGGGCCAGCTGTATGCCGTCAGTATTTTGTAAGCCTTTAATGATATTTGCTTAGACAAATTATACTTTTGATTATATTTTGATAAAAAGTGCTTTATGAACATAGGAATGTCTTCTTTTCGCTCCCTTAACGCAGGAATGTTTATGGGCACAATGTTCAGCCTATAGTAAAGGTCCTCCCTGAACTTGCCTTCCTTAACCAGTTTTTTTAAATCCTTATTTGTGGCTGATATGATCCTCGCCTTTATGTCAAAAGGCTCTGTACCTCCTATCCTGTATGCCTGTCTTTCCTGAAGCACATGCAGAAGCTTTACCTGAGTCTGCATAGGCAGCTCACCTATTTCATCCAAAAAAATTGTTCCCTTCCCTGCAACCTCCAGCAATCCTTTTTTCCCTTTTTTGTTTGCGCCCGTAAAGGCGCCTTCTTCATAACCGAAAAGCTCAGATTCAATAAGATTTTCCGGTATGGCTCCGCAGTTAATTTGTACAAAAGGCTCTGCCCGCATTTTGCCTATTTTATGAATTATTTTTGCCATATAGCTTTTGCCAACACCGGTTTCCCCCAGGAGTATAACCGTTGTGTCCATATTACATATATGTTCTATCATGCCGATGATATCTTTCATCGCTTTGGAATTTCCAACTATTATGTCTTTTGTCTTTACTTCGTTCTTTTTAATTTCATTCCTGTACCAATCTAAAAGAAGCTCACTTTCCTCCAGCTGTTTTTTCAAGTTTTCAAATTCAGTAACATCTTTAGATATATTTATCACTCTTACTATTTTGCCATCCTTGTTAAAAATGGGTGCACCTACCACAAGAAGTCTTCTATTGGAGCCTGTTTTCTGAATAATAGTAACCTGTTCCTTTTTTTTCAGTACTTCCGCTGTTATAGAGGGTGTAAAAACCCCTTTTTTATCAAGATAATAAACACTGTGGCCTATCATTTCGCTTTCACTTATACCAAATACTTCCTCACAATTCTTGCTTACCTTCAGCAGAATGCCCTTTCCATCAGTTATAGTAATCTGATCAAAGGTAGCGTCCATAATAAGTTTTAATTCCTCATAGGAAGCTTTATAATAATTCAATTCCTTCAAAAGCTCGCTATTTTCTTTTTTTTCAGGATTTTCCTTCATGATGATCCCTCTTGTCTTCAGCTGTAACCTTTTTAAGCCGCACATTATCATAGTCATGGCTAACAAAGAGTATAGTTTAACTCACACGAAATGAATGTGTAAATATCATATCGCGTTCACCCTCTAAGTATAAAAGAAAGATAATCTATAATCAAATCAGTATCGCGAAAGCATAGGAGAACGGGCTGATCCCCTGATATTGGGCAAGAATTACCAATATATGGTTCATGCTGAGAAATCGAAAATTTATATAAACTAGCCTAAGCCAGGATTACCGTTATAACCGAACGGGCTTTATGTTTAGTGCCTTATGCCGCAGTAATTAGTATGCTCCATTGAGGGTATGGTATTTTCCAAGACAGCGATTAAAAAAGCGACACTCAAGAGAGTATCGCTGCCTCGCCAAACCTTATGCACCGCTCGGGTCGCACCTCTGCGTTGCCTTGTCCAGTATTGTAAGAAATTCTGGGTGTCCTTCAGTAATAATCTAAAAATTTAAGCTAAGGTCCTTCCATTTGATTATCTTGCTGCAATCAAATGCCTTATACCGGCTTCA
>ENA-UOOE01001898-UOOE01001898.1-fermentation-metagenome-genome-assembly--contig:-NODE-1898-length-16343-cov-4.435413_pt1 | contig 16343 bp, 18 predicted proteins | sample MGYA00245776_ERZ724021 | MGnify/ENA primary metagenome ERZ724021 (study PRJEB28704, sample SAMN03018321) | fermentation metagenome | biome: anthropogenic terrestrial biome; feature: soil; material... | reverse complement strand
CATCACAATTTTTAAACATATATATTGATATAAATGATTTTATAGTCTGTTCTTCCAAGGATCACTATATCACTCTATTCGAAGATTTTATAAGTTTAGGGGAAAAATTAGGATTGTCTATAAATGAAATAGAAACTGCTTACTGTTATAATAATTTTCTCCATAAAGAAAAATTCAAATGTTAGGAGACCATTCTCTGTATGTTATTTAATACAGAGAATGGTCTCTTCAACTAATCAATCCATATTTAAAACTTCATATTTATTTAATTTTAATAATATATCATCTTCATGGTTAAACTAACCTTCAGGAAGGTGATATATTTATGCTTGGTATATTATATGCAATAATATCAGGAGTCAGTATGAGTATACAAGGTGTATTCAATACAAGACTCAGTGAAAAAATAGGACTATGGTTAACAAACGCAATAGTACAAGGCATTGGTTTCATAATAACCCTTATAATAGTTTTTATGATTAAGGATAAAAATTTATCAAATTTAAGTTGTTGTAGAAAGCTATATTTTCTAGGAGGAGCCTTAGGGGTGGTTATAATTTTTACTGTGATGCAGGGAATTAAACTTTTAGGGGTAACTCACTGTATTGCTATAATTCTAACAGCACAGCTTATAGCCGCAGCTGTAATTGACTTTTTCGGTTTATTCGATTCTCCCCAAATTAATTTTACCTTAAATAAAATAGTAGGCATTGCAGTAATGATAGTAGGTATTGTTATATTGAAATGGAAAGGATAATTTATATTTTATAATTATATATTAATTATTACACTTAATATCACATATATTATTAAATAACATTATAATATTATTGTAATTAATTTTAAGGTGAAAAATATGTTTTCTATTAAAAACAAATTAGAATCTAATTTAAAAATATCCTTAGATGAGGGACTATATAAAAATTACAGAGTAATAATAAAATGTACTTCCTTACCAGAGGCTATAGAAAAAAAAATAAAAACATATAATGGTACTATAATACATTCTATTTCAATGATAAACTGTATATGTGCCACATTAACTCCTCGTTCTATAAATAGGATAATTGAATTTCCTCAAGTAAGTTTTATAACAAATGATTATTTTGCTTTGCTTTGTGGCGAAAAAGGTGTTCTTGCTTCAAATGGAATAACATTTCAAGGAAGATATAAGCTTACAGGAAAAGATGTATGTATAGGAGTAATAGATTCAGGTACTTACCCACATTCAGATCTTTTAAATCCTAAAAATAAAATAAAAAAGTTTGTAGATTTGGTAGGTAATTATAAATATCCCTATGACGATAACGGTCATGGCACTTTTATAAGTGGAATTATATGCGGAAGTGGTATTCAATCTAAGGGTCTATACAGAGGCATTGCAGAGGGTAGTAGTATTTATTCTGTGAAAGCTTTTAATTCTATTGGGAAAGGTTATATATCTGATATTTTATTTTCACTTCAATTATTAATGCAAGAAAGTATTGATGAAAATATAAAAGTGATTTGTCTACCTTTCGAATTAGAAATAAATGATTATTTTATACTATCCTTATTTGAAAAATTTTTTGAAGAAGCTGTAAAATCAAATATAACTGTTGTAGTTCCCACAGGACATCAAGGCGATTCAGAGGGTAGTATGCGAGGTATAGCTACCTTAAAGAATTGTATAACTGTAGCAGGCATAGACACAACCTCTAAAATTCAAAAACCGTATAAGTACTCTTCTTGTGGCCCTATTAACAAAATAGAAAAACCCAATCTGGCTGCCGCCTCTGTAAACATATGTTCTATAAATGCAAATACAAGTTATATTTCTGAAAGAAATGGAATGAAATTATATCCTAAAGTATTAGAAAAACCCTATACATGCTATAGCGGAACTTCCTGTGCTGCCGCTTATATAAGTGGTGTCTGTTCTCTTATGTATGAAAATAATCCCGAACTTACATTTAAAGATTTAACCTCCCTTTTAAAAGTATGCTGTAATTCTTTAGATATGACAAAATATTGTCAGGGTTCTGGTATGCTGGATCTTGAGAAATTATTGCCATAAACAAACCTAAAATTTACAAACTATTTAAACCTTAGTTAAAGTATGCTATTATGAATATATACTTTAATTTAATAACTATTAAAAATTAAAATTTATAAGGAGGTGTAAACTGTTATTTTAAAACAATTATAAAAAACAGTTTTTATAAGTTTTAATAACGGTGTTGCTATGATAAGCGAAAGATTAACAAATTTTATAAACGATCAAATAAATTTTGAGTACTACTCTGCTAATATTTACTTAGCTATGCAAGCATATTTTGCAGGACAAAATCTAAACGGCTTTACAAATTTTTTTAAAGTTCAAATAGAAGAAGAAAATTTTCATGCTACAAAACTTTTCAATTATTTAAATCAAGTAGGCGCCAGGGTTATTATAAAAGGTTTCCCAGATCCTGAAAATAATTATGAATCACCTCTGGCAGCCTTCGAAGCAGCTTTAGCCCACGAACAAAAAGTTACACAAAGATTTAATAATTTAATGGAAATAGCCAGAGAAGATAAAGATTATGCTTCAATAGGTTTTCTTCAATGGTTTATAGATGAGCAAGTTGAAGAAGAAGATACTTTTAATAATGCTATACAGGCATTAAAAAGAATAGGTGATAATCCTGCCGCACTTTACTTATACGACCAGGAACTGGCAAATAGAACTTTTACTCCACCAACTACTGTATAATCCATCAAGTGATTTTAAGGTTCAGGTGGAGTTTGCTTATGAGAAATGCTTATCCCATCTGAACCTTATTAACAGTATTCTTAGTGTCTTTAGCACTTAGAATACGTTATCCTTTAGGGGAAGAACTTATCTAGGCGCGTATCAGTGCTTATCTCCAACTTTGGATAAAATGGTAGCATTAGGATAAAAATTCACATAAATAAAAATAACTACACAAAGGAATAGTTTAGTCTATTCTTTGTAGTTATTTTTATTATTAGACTCTTCACTTAAAATATATATTCTTTTGCATATACTTAACACCTAAAATTAAAAATATCTTATTCTATAAATTCACCCATATCTCTAAACTTATTATATCTATGTTGAAGCAACTCATCTATAGAACACTTTTTAAGTATATCTAATTTTTTTACAAGCTCTTCTTTTATAGTTTTAACCATTGTATCTACATCTTTTTGTGCTCCCCCTGAAGGTTCTTTTAGTACTTTATCTATTATACCATATTTTATTAAATCCTGAGCTGTAATCTTCATAACCTCTGCAGCTTCTTTGGATTTAGATGCATCCTTCCAGAGTATACCTGCGAATCCTTCCGGAGATAAAATAGAATATATTGAATTTTCAAGCATCCACACTGAATCTGCAACAGCAAAAGCAAGCGCTCCTCCACTTCCTCCTTCTCCAATTACTATAGATATTATAGGTACCTTTAATTTAAACATATCCATTAAATTTCTAGCTATGGCCTCACCCTGTCCCCTTTCTTCTGCTTCTACACCGCAAAAAGCTCCTGGGGTATCTACAAAACATATAATAGGTCTATAAAATTTATCAGCCTGTTTCATAAGTCTTAAACTTTTTCTATATCCCTCGGGTTCCGGCATGCCAAAATTCCTTTTTATATTTTCATTGGTATTATTACCTTTTTGTTGACCTATTACAGTTACAGGCTCTCCTTCTAATAATGCAATTCCTCCTACTACAGAAGGATCATCTCCAAAATATCTATCTCCATGAAATTCTATAAAAGAATCAAATATCTTACATATATAATCTAAAGAAGTAGGTCTCTCAATCATTCTCGCCAGAGTTACCCTGTTCCAGGCATTTTTTCCTTCAAGTTTTTTATTGAGAGCTTTTTGCACCTTTCCTAACTTTTCCATACAAAACTTCCTTTCATCTAAAAAACTTATAATAAAATAAAAATAGTACCTATTTATAAACAATTTTTTAATGCTAGCTATTTCTACTATGAATAACTAATATTTTTCTCAAAGTTTCTTTTAAATTTTCTCTGGAGACTATATTATCAATAAATCCATGTTGTAGTAGAAATTCTGCTCTTTGGAACCCCTCAGGAAGTTTTTGCCTTATAGTCTGTTCTATTACTCTTTTTCCTGCAAATCCTACAAGAGCACCAGGTTCCGCTAAAATTATATCTCCAAGCATGGCAAAACTAGCTGTTACCCCCCCTGTTGTAGGGTCTGTAAGTACCGATACATATAAAAGTCCTTCCTCATTCAGTTTATTGATCGCGCCGCTTACTTTTGCCATTTGCATTAGTGAAAAAATTCCTTCCTGCATTCTTGCTCCCCCAGAAGTTGTAAAAATAATTAGCGGTAATTTTAATTCTATAGCTTTTTCTACTGCTCTGGTAATTTTCTCCCCTACCACAGAACCCATACTTCCCATCATAAAATTACTATCCATAATACATATTATAGCCGGTTCTTGTCCTATAGTACCTTTGCCTGTTATTACAGCTTCTTTTATACCGGTTTTCTTTTGAATATTTTTAATTTTATCTTTATACCCTTTAAATTCTATTGGATCAGCAGTAATCATATCCTTATCAAATTCATAAAAACTTTCTTTATCCAAGATAAGATCTACTCGTTCTAATGCACTCATTCTAAAATGGTAACCACAGTAATAACATACCTTATTATTTTTCTCCATATCATTCTTATATAATACCTTACCACAGCCATCACACTTTACCCACATACCATTTGGTATACTGGGCTTCTTACTAAGATCATCATGAATATCCTTTAAAGCTCGTTGACTAACTGTAATATACTTAGTTTTTTTAAAGAATTTATTTAACAAGCTCCCTATCACCTCTTTTATAAAATCACCAGTTAATTAAATTACCATTTAATTTATTATATAGTAAAACATTGAAAAAATAAACTCTACTTAATATGCGCTCACTGCTCTTAAATTCTTTATTAATATTTAAAATTCTTCTCTATAAATGTTGTGTCGTAGGTTCCCTTTATAAATTCATCACTACTTATTAGTTCAAATTGAAAATCTATATTTGTATTTACTCCTTCTATAATAAATTCACCTAAAGCCCTTCTCATCCTGTATATAGCTTCCTCTCTATCCTTACCATATACAATAAGCTTTGCTATCATGGAATCATAATAGGGTGGAATATTATATCCTGAATACACTGCACTATCTACTCTAACATTAGGTCCTCCAGGAACATATAGTTCAGTTATTTTCCCAGGGGAAGGCATAAAACCTTTTTCCACATTTTCTGCATTTATCCTACACTCTATGGAATGCCCATTTATTTTTATATCTTCTTGTGAAAAACTTAACTTCTCTCCTGCTGCAATTTTTATCTGTTCTTTTACAAGGTCTATACCTGTTATCATTTCAGTTATAGGGTGCTCTACTTGTATACGGGTATTCATTTCCATAAAATAATATTCCCCATTTCTATCTAAAAGAAATTCAACAGTTCCAGCATTATTGTAATTTACAGCTTTAGCTGCTCTTATAGCCATTTCACCCATAGACATTCTAAGCTCCTCCGTTATGACTTTTCCAGGAGCCTCCTCTAAAAGTTTCTGATTTCTTCTTTGCATGGAACAATCTCTTTCTCCTAAATAAACTATGTTTCCAAAATTATCTCCAAGTATCTGAACCTCAATATGCTTTGGATTTTCTATAAATCTTTCAAGATATATGGTATCATCTCCGAAAGCTACTTTTGCTTCAGCTTTAGCATTTTCATAATTTTTTATAAGTTCATCTTCTTTATGCACAATTCTTATGCCTCGTCCTCCACCTCCAGCGGAGGCTTTTATCATAACAGGATACCCTATATCCTTAGCCACTTCTAAAAGTTCATCACTTGAATCTATGGCCTTTCCTGAACCCGGTATTATAGAAACTTTTGCTTTACTCATTATATTTCTAGCATTGGATTTATTACCCATATTTTCAATGCACTCTGCAGTAGGTCCTATGAAAATAATATTGCATTCTTCGCATATTCTGGCAAATTTACTATTTTCAGATAAGAAACCAAATCCAGGATGAATAGCCTCTGCACCAGATAAAACTGTAGCACTTATTATATTTTGTATATTTAAATAGCTTTCTCTTGGTGCAGCAGGACCAATACAAATGGCTTCATCTGCCATTTGTGTATGAAGAGCATCTCTATCCGCTTCTGAATATACCGCCACAGTCTCTATACCCATTTCTCTACAGGTTCTAATTATTCTAACTGCTATTTCTCCTCTATTTGCAATCAAAATTTTATTAAACACTTCTAAAACTCAACTCCCTGACAATTTAATTTTTGTCCCCTATCATAAACATCAATTCTCCTTCTGCAGCCTTTTTTTCTCCTACATAAGCTATTGCCTTTCCTATTCCTGCAGGACCTTTAATTCTTACTATTTCTACTTCCAATTTCAAAGTATCTCCAGGTACTACATTTTTTCTAAACTTTGCTTTATTTATACCACCAAAAAAAGCTATCTTACCTTTAAATTCTTCTTTGCTTAAAATAGCTACAGCCCCTGCTTGAGCTAGTGCCTCTATTATAAGCACCCCTGGCATTACAGGCATTTCTGGAAAGTGTCCCTGAAAAAAATACTCATTTGCGGTAACATTTTTATAAGCTATAACTTTTTTTCCCGGCTCCATATAACTTACCCTGTCTATTAATAAAAAGGGATATCTATGAGGAATAATATTTTTTATATCCTGTACTCCAAAATCCACTTTGAATTGTTCTTCCATATGTGCTCCTCCTTTTAATTACTAGTTTTTATCTTAAAAATAAGCTGTCCATACTCTACCATCTGCTCATTTTTAGCTAAGATTTCCACTACTTCTCCCTCTACTTCACTCTGAATTTCATTCATAAGCTTCATAGCTTCTATTATACAAAGAACATCTCCCTTTTTTACTTTAGATCCTATATTTACAAAGGGAGGTTTGTCAGGACTAGGTGAACTATAAAAGGTGCCTACTATAGGTGCTGCTATTTCTTTTATAGAATCGTCTTTTTCAGTAGCTAGTTCGCTCTTTGTAATCTCTAATTCATCTATTTTTTCTTCTCTTGTTTTTATTATTTTATCTTCATAATTTTGTGAAATAGTATTTAGTTTTTCCTTATTCTCTCCCAAAATATTTATATTTTTTATGTTGCCTTCTTCCCCTTGTTTTTTCATTATTATGGATATTCCCTCCCAATTAATTTCTAAATATCCCAGTTGTGAATTATCCATAGTCTTTATAATATTTTCAATTGCCTTAACGTCCATATTATTCACTCCACTTTTTTAATAAAATTACTGCATTATGGCCTCCAAATCCAAATGAATTAGACATTGCATACTTAACTTCTGCAGCTCTTCCTTCATTTGGAACATAATCAAGATCACATTCCTCATCCACCTCTCTATAGCCTATGGTAGGTGGAATGTAATTATTTTGAACAGACTTAACACATATTATAGCCTCTATAGCCCCTGCCGCCCCTAAAAGATGTCCTGTCATAGACTTAGTTGAACTTACCGGTATACCTTTGGCTTTATCTCCAAAGGTTAATTTTATAGCTTTAGTTTCTGATTTATCGTTAGTTGGGGTACCTGTACCATGGGCATTTATGTAGGAAACTTCACCTCTATCAATTCCTGCTTCCTCTATTGCAATTTTCATAGCTCTTGCAGGGCCTTCTCCCTCAGGATCTACTGCCGTTATATGATAGGCATCACAAGTTGAACCATACCCTACTACCTCAGCATATATATTTGCATTTCTTTTCTTTGCATGTTCCAGTGATTCAAGTATGACAATTCCTGCCCCTTCTCCCATAACAAATCCTCCTCTTTCTTTATCAAAGGGGATAGATGCTCTTTTTGGATCATCACTTCTACTAAGTGCCGTAAGGGATATAAAACCTGCTATGGAAAGAGGTGTTATAGATGCCTCTGCACCTCCTGCAATCATCACATCCGCCCTGCCATCTTCAATCATTTTGTAAGCTTCACCAATTGCATTTGTACCTGTAGCACAGGCTGTAACAACTGTAGTACATACTCCTTTGGCTCCAAACTTTATAGCTATATTGCCTGCTGCCATATTGCCTATAATCATAGGTATAAATATCGGACGAACTCTGCCAGGACCTTTTTCTCTAAGAGTATCATGTTCTTTTTCTATAGTACCTATCCCTCCTATTCCAGACCCTACCAAAACTCCAAACCTATATTTATCTACGGTATCAAGATCAAGTCCTGAATCCTCTAATGCTTCCAGAGCTGATACCATGGCAAACTGTGAAAATTTATCCAGTCTTCTAACTTCTTTTTTGTCAAGAACTTTTCCAGGATCAAAGTCTTTCACTTCTGCTGCCAACTTTGATTTAAAATTTTTTGTATCAAATGACTTAATAAAATCTATTCCACAAACACCATTTTTTATATTATTCCAAAAAGTATTTACATCGTTTCCTACGGGCGTAACTGCCCCAAGTCCTGTAATCACAACTCTTTTTTTCATACATTTCACCTAACCTTTAAAAGTTTACATTACCATTCCGCCATCTATATTTATTATTTGTCCTGTTAAATAATCTGCACTTGAAGAAGCTAAAAAGGCTACTACATTTGCTACATCATCAGCTGTTCCAAATCTTTTTAATGGTATGCTATTTAATGTGTTTTCCTTCACTTTTTCCGATAGACTTTCTGTCATATCCGTCCTTATAAATCCTGGTGCCACAGCATTTACATTTATTCCCCTTGAAGCCAATTCTCTGGCTGTAGATTTGGTGACTCCTATTATTCCTGCCTTTGCTGCAGAATAGTTTACCTGTCCTGCATTACCTGTTATACCTACCACCGAAGATATATTTATTATTTTTCCACTTCGCTGTTTTACCATTATTGGACTTACATGTCTTATACAATTAAATGTTCCTTTTAAATTTATCTTTATAACCTGATCAAAATCTTCTTCTTTCATTCTAAGTATTAATCCATCCTTAGTTATTCCAGCATTATTTACCAATACATCTATTCTTCCAAAGGCATTAACTGCCTCTTTCATAATATTTTTCGCATCTTCAAATATACTTACATCCCCTTGAATAGCAATAGCTTTACTTCCTCTTTGTTCAACTTCCTCTATTAATCCTTCTATAAGATTTGAACTACTCCTGTAGTTAACTACTATATCAAACCCCTCTTCTGCTAATTTAAGCGTAATAGCCTTTCCAATGCCCTTGGCGCCTCCTGTGATTAAAGCTACTTTTTTATTTAAATTATCCATTTCACCTCTCCTATCTATTCTTTAATTTTTCCACAGTACTGTTTAAGGATTTAATGTCTTGAACATTCAACGTAAGAACCTTTCTATTTACTTTTTTTACAAATCCACTTAATACTCTTCCAGGACCTATTTCTACAAAAGTATCCACTCCGAATTCCATCATGGTATTTATACTTTTTTCAAAAAGTACTGTACTCATGACCTGTTTTTTCAGATAAGGTTTTATATCTTGAACTTTTTGGACTATTTCTCCAGTTACATTTGTTACAACTGGAATAGAACACTGACCCATATATACATTTTTTAGTTCTTTTTCTAATTTTTCTGCAGCAGTTTTCAACATAGATGTATGAAAAGGTCCACTAACAGTAAGTTCTACTACCTTAAGTGCTCCATTATCCTTAGCTATGCTGCAGGCAGCTTTCACTGCTTCTATTTCTCCTCCAATTACAACTTGACCTGGACAATTAATGTTTGAAAGTTCTACTGTTCCTAAATAGCTGCAGTCATTACATATTTTTTCCACATCTGAATAATTTAATCCCATAATAGCAGCCATAGTACCCATACCTTCTGGAACTGCCTCTTGCATATATTTCCCTCTTTTTTTCACTAAAGCCACAGCTTCCTTGAATCCAATAATACCACTGCATACAAGAGCTGAATATTCTCCCAGACTCAGCCCAGCAGTGATATCAGCCTTAATATCAAAACTTTCTAAGGCTCTTAAAGCCGCTATACTGGTTGTTAAAATTGCAGGTTGAGTATTTTCAGTTCTATTTAAATCTTCTTCAGGACCTTCAAAACATATATTACTTATGGAAAACCCTAATGTATCATCTGCATCTTGAAATATCTTTTTACATACATCCATATTTTTAAAGAGATCTATTCCCATACCTAAATATTGTGCTCCCTGACCCGAAAATAAAAATGCTATTTTACCCATGCTTACCTCCAAATATTATTTTTGAAACATATTATTTATTTTTTCTACACTAAGTTGAAATTCCTTAAATATCTCTTCTATTATCTCACTACAACTTTGTTCTTTATTTACAAGTCCTGCTATCTGTCCCGCCATAACAGAGCCATTTTCTACGTCACCTTCTACTACAGCCTTTGCAAGAGCTCCTTTTCCCAATTCTTCATATTCTTCAAGAGATGCTCCCTGTTTTTCCAGCAATTGAAACTTTCTTGTAAGTTTATTTCTTAAAACACGAACAGGGTGTCCTGTAGCTCTTCCTGTAACTTGAGTATCTATATCTTTTGATTGTAATACCTTGTTCTTATAAGCTTGTGGCACTGTACATTCCTTTGCAACTAAAAATCTGGTTCCAAGTTGTATTCCATCTGCTCCCAACATAAAGGCTGCCGCTGCCCCTCTTCCATCACCTATGCCTCCAGCTGCAATTACAGGAATATTTATAGCATCTACTACCTGTGGAACTAATGCCATAGTTGTGAGTTCACCTATATGTCCTCCCGCCTCACAACCTTCTGCAATAACAGCATCTACTCCTGCTCTCTCCATTCTTTTAGATAATGCTACAGATGCCACCACAGGTATAACTTTTATATTATACTTTTTCCACATATCTATGTATTTTCCAGGATTCCCCGCACCTGTAGTAACAACTTTTACATTTTCGTCACATACCATTTTAGCTACAGCCTCAGCAGTTTCTGACAATAACATTATGTTCACACCAAAAGGTTTATCTGTAAGCTCCTTAGCCTTATGTATCTCATTTCTTACCCACTCAAGAGGTGCATTACCTGTAATTATTCCAACACCTCCTGCATTAGATACCGCTGCTGCTAAAGAACTATCTGCAATCCGGGCCATTCCTCCCTGGATAATTGGATATTTTATTCCCATCATATTGGAAAACACAGAATTAATCATAAACTGAACCTCCTATTTTTATATTAATTTTTAATTTTTTCCTCTACAATTTTTATTGCATCCTGAACAGTTTTTATTGATTCAGCATCTTCTATTTGAATCTCAAATTCTTCTTCTATTTCAATTATTATTTGAAATAATTCCAGTGAATCTATTTTGAGTTCTTCAAAAGAAGTATTCACAATTATATTCTTCTCATCTAAGTCAAGCTGTTCTGCTATAATTTTTCTTATCTTATTAAAAATCATTTTTATCCTCCGAAATATTACTTACTAGATTACATTAATCAATAATCCGCCATAAGTTAATCCTCCCCCAAAACCTATAATAAGAACTTTGTCTCCCTTTTTTACTAAATTCTTTTTATATACTTCATCTAAAGCTATTCCTACACTGGCCGCAGATGTATTCCCATATAAATCCAAATTAATATAAAATTTACTCATATTTGTTTTCAATATTTTAGCAGCACATTCTATTATTCTATAATTTGCTTGATGAGGAATTATGTACTTAATTTCTTCTAAAGTACAATTTCCCTGCTTAAGTAAAATTTTTACAGTTTTCGCTAAAATCTTTACTGCAAATTTAAATATTCCCTTTCCATCCATTTCCACTACACTTTTATGAAAATCCGGTACAACATCTACATAAGGATTATTTACCGGTATTGCAGGGCATGTGAGAGCATCTCCTTTAAATCCATCTGAACCTGTATATATAGAAAGTATACTCTCTTGACCACCTCTTTGCAAAATAGCAGCAGCAGCCCCATCCCCAAATAAAATACAGGTACTTCTATCTTGCCAGTTAAGTATTTTAGAAAGAGTTTCAGCTCCTATTACAAGAGCTATTTTAAATCTTCCTGAACGTATAAATTGTGTTCCAATATCCAATCCATATATAAATCCGGAACAAGCTGCAGATATATCAAAACAAGTAGCATTAATAGCTTTAATATTCTTTTGTACTATACAGGCTGTAGAAGGTATAAAATTATCTGGTGTAGCCGTTGCAAGTACTATAAGATCAATATCTTCCACTTTTATATTTGCACTTTTTATAGCATTTACAGCTGCTTTTGTCGCCATATCTGAAGTGTTTTCTCCCAGTGATATTCTCCTTTGTCTTATTCCAGTTCTACATCTTATCCATTCATCATTGGTATCTACTATTAAAGACAAGTCATTATTATCTAAAATCTTAGGTGGAACATAACTTCCTACACCTGAAATTTTTACTTTATTCATTATTATTCTCCTTTAGTTTAATTTTAAGATTATACTTTGATTTAAAGAAATTATTAAGTTTTTCTAATGATTTAATTAAGATCCTCTCATCTTCTTCTGTAAATCCTCTTATAGTTTCTTTAACCATGTCAGAATGAAACTTATGATGTACTCTAAAGGCAAGTTTCCCCTTTTTAGTTAACTGTATATATACAATTCTTCTATCTTCCTGACTGCGCCTTCTGAGGGCATATTCCTTCTTCACTAGTTGATCTACAGCTTTAGTTAAGGTACCTAGTGTTATGTCTAACTGACAGGCAACTTCAGTCATTTTTCTGGGCTTATACATACCTATGGCTTCTATGGTATGTATTTCTGTAATAGATAAATCATCAAATGCTGTATATTGAAGAGCCCTTTGTTCTATTTCTAAAATATCGTTAAAAATGTCTACCATTAATTCATTTATAACATTTATACCCTTGCTCACTAAATCACCACTTTAAATAAATAATCTATTTTAACATATATTCAGCATCTTTTTGCTTCTTCTATAAGCTGCTTTATAAGTTCCTTAACCTTTACAATTTTATTTACTCTATACCCATTACTTCCTATAAATACAAGTCCATCCTCAACATTTCCTTTAACTGAATTGATTAAAGCTTTAGATATGCAGTAGGGTGTTTTGGCAGGATTACACTTTTTTAAGCAATTATAACATTTATCAGAAGTAATTACATCAGTAACTTCCGTTTGCTTTATGAATTTATTTCTTATAGCCCTTCCTGGAAGTCCTACAGGGCTTTTTATTATACCTATATCTTCTTTTTTTACATTTATATAGGCATTTTTGAAGTTTATATGTGCATCACATTCTTCAGTAGCTACAAAACGTGTTCCCATCTGAACCCCACTTGCTCCTAGTTTTAAAAATTTTACAATATCACATCCTGTATATATACCACCAGCAGCTATAACTGGAATATTATCTCCATTCTCAAAAGTTCTTACAACCTTAATAACTTCTACCACTATATCCTCCAGTGACTCTTTACCTTCTTGAAGCTGTTTTAAATGAAATCCAAGATGTCCACCTGCTTCAGGACCTTCTACCACAAGTGCATCTGGCATTTTGGAATATTTTTTAAGCCAATTTCTAATTATAATAGATGCGGCTTTCCCAGAAGAAACTATAGGAGCTATCTTTATAGAACTTCCCTCAACTAGCTTAGGTAAATTAAGCGGTAGACCAGCCCCAGATATTATTATATCTGCCTTCTCTTCCACAGAGGCTTTTACCATTTCATCATACTCACTTATGGCTACCATTATATTTACTCCAATTATGCCTCTTGGACTTAACTCCCTGGCTTTTCTTATTTCTTTTCTTAGAGCTCTAATATTTGCTTCCTTATGATTAGTTTCAAAATCTGATTCTCTATAGCCTATTTGAACTGTAGAGATCACACCCACGCCACCTTCATTTGCTACTGCCTGTGCTAAACTATATCCGGAAATCCCCACGCCCATCCCACCTTGAATAATAGGTATATTAGCCTTTAAATCTCCTATAATCAATGAAGGTAATTTCATCTAACTCTCTCCTTTTTAAATTTTTGATTATCAAATATTTTGATAATCAAAGTATATATTAAAAACTTTTAACTGTCCAGCACCTTAAAATTCCCTAACAATCTATCATGATTATCGACCTTTTACCCTATTATACTTTTTGTATTTAGTCTGATATAATAATTTAGTAATACATCTTTTAAAACCCTATTTAATAAAGGCAGGTAATTAGAATATGAGTACATTTATGTTTAAAACAAAAGAAAGCAACTATACTCCTGTAAGTAATATATTCATAGATAAATATATGACTAAAGCCCGTGGAGAATTTGTAAAAGTATATCTTCTTGGATTAAAGTATTGCAAGTCAGGAGAGTTAGGAGTGAACTCTCAAATAATAGCGAATACTCTACATCTTTTGGAAACAGATGTATTAAATGCATGGAATTATTGGAATGAGGAAAATGTAATAAAAATGCTTCCAATTGATGATATGGGAAATTACAATATAGAATTTTTAGACTTATCTGATTGTGATACAGAAACTGAAAAAGAGGTCAATATAAATTTACTGGAAGAACTAAATAATCACTCTGTGAAAGATATGTTAGAAGATATAGAAAAATCCATAGGGAGACCACTATCATCAAAAGAAATGACAATGTACATAAGCTGGCTGAATGATTTAAATTTTTCTCCAGAAATAATACTCTTATTAGTGCAATATTGTACTTTAAAAGGCAAAACTAATATAAGGTACATAGAAAAAACTGCTCTATCCTGGTTTGATGCCAAAATAAAGGATATAGATGACGCCCAAGCTTTTATAAAAAAACATGAGGATAAATGGACTAAAATAAGAAAAATTTTAAATTACCTTGGCATAAAAGATGGAGAAATAATGAAACCCCAAGAAGAATTGCTTTCTAAATGGATAGAAAATTATAACTTTTCTATAGACATTATATATAAAGCTTGTGACATATGCTTTCAAAGAATAAATAAAGCAGACTTTAAATATATTGATGGCATACTTACAAGCTGGTATAAGGATAACATTAAGACTACTAAAGACATAAGAAAAAAAGACATGAAAAAAAATGTATCTACTAATCATAAAAATTTAAAAAATAACTCCAATCAAGGATCTTTTAATAATTTTAAACAAAGAAACTATGACTTTAAAGATTTAGAAAAAAAATTACTAGGATGGGATAGGAATGATTAAAAGCTATCACTCAAATATAACAAAAATTTATGAAAATATAAGACAAAAAAATGAACAAACTTTAAACTTAAGAAAAGAAGAGATCAGAAAAACTGTTCCTGAAGTACTAGATATTGAAAATCAGATAGGAAAACTTTGTATAAAATTATCAATAAATATATTAAATAATGTAAAATACAAAGACAAATATTTAAGGGAGCTTAAAGAAAAAATTAGAAATCTAAGGAGAAAAAAAGCTGAACTTATGTTAGCCAATAATTACCCTGTAAATTATCTAGACATGATTTACAAATGCAGCAAATGTAAAGATACTGGATTCATAGGTACTAAAAAATGTCTATGCTATAAGCAAAAATTAATCAAATTATATTACAACAATTCTGATTTGATGAATATACTAAGTAAAAATAATTTCGATAATTTTAATTTTCGATTATATTCCCCTTTAAAAAATGAAGGAGAACCAACCAGCCCTAGAAAAAATATAGAAAAAATAGCTTCTACATCATGGAAATACATAGAAAATTTTTCTTCTTCTAAAGAAAATTTATTATTTTACGGAAATCCAGGAACTGGAAAAACTTTTTTATCAAATTGCATAGCAAAAGAACTATTGGACAGAGGATTTTTAGTGGTCTATAGAACTTCTGAAGCTTTAATTCAAGATTTAAAAAGCATACGATTTAAAGAAAATAATAAATTAGAAGATCTTATAATAAATTGCGATCTATTAATAATAGACGATTTAGGTTCAGAACAGATAACAGATTTTTCCAAGACAGAATTGTTCAATCTTATAAATAGAAAATTACTAAAACAAAATAAAATGCTTATATCTACTAATTGTGATTTGGAAGAACTTTTAAAGTGTTATTCAGAAAGAATTTCCTCTAGATTATTAGGTGAGTTTAAACTATTTAAATTCTTCGGAGAAGACATAAGAATCCGAAAAAATATAAAAAGCAAAAATTTAAAATAAAACATAAACCCCATGATACAATTTCATGGGGTTAACATGGTGCTGGCAGTAGGCTTCGAACCCACGACCTACTGATTACAAGTCAGTTGCTC
>ENA-UOOE01001895-UOOE01001895.1-fermentation-metagenome-genome-assembly--contig:-NODE-1895-length-16351-cov-4.066703_pt1 | contig 16351 bp, 12 predicted proteins | sample MGYA00245776_ERZ724021 | MGnify/ENA primary metagenome ERZ724021 (study PRJEB28704, sample SAMN03018321) | fermentation metagenome | biome: anthropogenic terrestrial biome; feature: soil; material... | reverse complement strand
GAACCAGTTGGTTTTAGAATTCTTTGCGCTTCAGTTAGCCAAGTAATTGTAAAGGAAAAGTACTCCAACAAAGACATATTGTCCCAACTCTCCATAACCTTGTTCCAATTGCCGCCCATTCCCGCAAGTTTTACACTATTATCCCATTTCCACTCACCACCTTTTGATAAATTATAAGGCGGATCTGCTATAATCAAATCAACTGCATTGTCTTCAAGGGTTTTCATTCCTTCTATACAATTCTGATTGATGATAATATTTAACTTCATACATTTTACCTCCATTTAATCTTGTTGTAAGAATATCACTTCCCTATGTTATTGTCAATATATATTTACAAAAAGTAAATATATATTGACAATTCACAAAATAAGACTTTTAATTACCTAAGGTAATGCTGTGTATCAATATTCATCTATTCTATCTCCTCAACCCCAGTAAAAAATCCAATCTATCAACTCAATCCATCGTTTTTAGGGCAGTTGATATGTTTCCTCGAACAATAAAAATAATGGCTTCCCAGCATTAGCGTCTTCGTAAAAATTTTCGAACGAAAAATGCAATGTCAGGAAACCCTTTATTCATCAGTATTTTCAGTAGCCCCTTACTTCTCATCCCTTGACATCAATACCACCGTCTCCACGTGGCTCGTTTGCGGGAACATATCCACTGGCTGCACCTTTTTAGCTTCATATCCTAAACCTTTTAAAATTCCTAAATCCCTGGCAAGAGTTGCTGGGTCGCAGGATACATATACTATTCTTTTTGGGCTCATTTTGGCAATTTCCTCTAAAAGGGATTTTTCGCAGCCCTTTCTTGGAGGATCTACCACCACTACGTCTGCTCTTATTCCTTTGTTAATAAGCCCTGGGATTACTTCTTCCGATTTTCCCACAATAAATTCAGCATTATTAACACCATTTTCCTTAGCATTTATTATAGCATTGTCTATGGCATCCTTTATAATTTCCACTCCATATACCTTTTTTGCTTTCTGTGATAAAAATAAGGAGATTGTTCCAGTTCCACAGTAAGCATCAAATACTACTTCTTCTCCTTTTAAATCAGCATATTCCAAGACTTTATTATATAATATTTCTGTTTGGGTAGGATTAACTTGAAAGAAGGCTAATGGAGCTATATTAAATTTAAACTTTCCTATGTAATCTACTATAATGTCTTTTCCCCAAAGGGTAATATTTTCCCCGCCTAATATTACATTTGTTTTTTTATTATTAACATTTTGTATAAGGCTTTTTAATCCAGGTATATGTTCCACAATCATATTAATAAACTCTTTCTTATAAGGTAGTTCTTCAGTTCTTGTAACTATAACCACCATAATCTCACCTGTTTTAAATGCTTTTCTTATCATTATATGTCTTATAATGCCTTTATCCATTTCCTCACTATAGGGTTCAACTTTATATTTCTTTATCCATTCCTTAGTTAATGCAATAACTTTATCTCCTATTTCATCCTGTATGAAACATGCATTTATATCAATAATTTCATGACTTCTATGAGCATAAAACCCTATTTTTATCTCCTCATTATGTTTTCCCACAGGCAGTTGTACCTTATTTCTATATCTATATGGATTTTTCATACCTATAACTGGTTCTACCTTTGCATCTATCTTTCCTATTCTATTTAAAACATCCTTTACCTTTTGTCTCTTAAACTCTAACTGGCCTTTATAGGATATATGCTGTATTTGGCATCCACCACATCTATTATATATTGGACAAACAGCTTCTGCTCTGCTTGGAGAAAGTTCTAAAACTTTAAGCAATTTGCTAAAAGCAAAATTTTTATTTACTTTCACTATCCTTACATTACATCTCTCCCCTTTTATTGCTTGTGGGACAAACACTGTGAAGTTTTCTATTTTGCCTACTCCTTCACCTTCACTGCCCATACCGCTTATATCAACAATATAATCTTTATTTTTTTCTACTGGAATATTTTTTGCCATATTATCACCTTTTAATAAGTATTTTATACATAAATACATGTATAATAGTATAATAAAGAGGATTTCAATGCAATAAAAAAATTGCACCTATAAAAGGTGCATAGTAAGAATCAGTTGTCCTTATTTTCATTATCTTTTTATTTTATCCACATATATTTTTATTATACAACAAAAAATTGATTTTGTATCATTAATATAATAAAAAATAGATAAAAAGTTAAAATAAAACTGTAAACCTTGTTATTTTTTTATTCATTAAAACACTTTCTAACTTCTTTGAGCATTTTTCTTATAGGTAAATCATACGGGCACTTCTTTTCGCAGCTGCCACATTCCACACAATCCTTAGCTCTATTTTTTATGCTATAGTATCTTTGTTCAGCCCATTCCTGTAAACCATATCTTTCTTTGTATGCTTTTAAAATCAATATACCTGGTATATCAATTCCCTCAGGACATGGTCCGCAGTATCCACATCTTCTGCAAAATTCTGTTCCCAATTCCTTAGATATTTCTACTATTTTATTCTTCTCATCTTCAGTAAGAATATCTAAGTTTTCTCCTACCTTGGTATTTTCCTCTATTTCTTCAAGAGTTGCCATACCGGGTATGGCTGTTGTAACATTATTATTTTGTAGAATGTACTTTAAAGCTAATTTTCCATCTGTAAGTGCTCCTCCAGCCATAGGCTTCATGGCAATAACTCCTATGTTCAACTCCTTTGCTCTATTAAATAGCTTTTCACCCTGATTTTCAACTAAATTATAAGGATACATTATGGTTTCAAATTTTCCTGTTTCCACAGCTATATTAAGTATATCTAAACTATGAGATGTAATTCCTATATGTCCTATTTTACCTTTTCCCTTCATTTCTAATAAAGCATTATATGCACCATCCTCACTTAATACCTTATAGTAATCCTCATCAGTCTTTACATTGTGAAGTTGATATAAATCTATATAATCCGTTCTTAGATTTTCTAAACTCTTCTCCACATCTTTTATCATTGAATCCTTATCCCTTGCCATGGATTTAGTAGCAATAATCCATTTTTCTCTTCTTCCTTCCAATGCATATCCTATATATTCCTCTGAAACTGTATACCCTCTAGCAGTATCTATAAAATTTACTCCCTTTTCTTCACATCTAATTAAAAGTTCTTTTACTTGTTCCTTATTAGTTTTCTGAATAGGTATTCCCCCAAACCCTATTGCTGATACTTTTAATTCTGATTTCCCAAGTTTTCTATATTCCAAATATAACATCTCCCTTTACCATATTTTAATTTAATTCTACATTTGATATATTGGGTTGTCAATTTTAAAAAAAGTGCCTGACAGCAGACACTCTTAAATACTATTCATCAATTTATGAAATTGTAACCTTTCCATTGTACACAATTCCTCTTTTTACATCCATAGTCACAAAGGAACCGCTTTTTAATACTTCCATTGCTCCACCTGCACCACAGATATAAGGTATTTCCTGAGTAATACACTCTATAGCTAAGTGTGAAGTTAATCCACCCTTTTCTGTTATTACTCCTCCAACCCTATCTAGTACAGAAATGTATTCGATATCTGAATTTTTGATTACTAGTATATCACCCTGTTCTATAATTTCATTTGCCTGTTTTGGACTATTTACAATCTTTACTGTGCCATAACCTGGATTTATTCCAGCTCCTCTTCCTTGGACTAAAATATCTCCTACCACATGAACCTTTAGCATATTGGTGGTTCCTGAATAACTAACAGGTATTCCAGCAGCAATTACTACTAGATCTCCTTTGTTTACATACCCCGATTCTAATGCCATTTCAACAGAGGTTTCAATAAGTTCATCTGTGGATTCTACTTTATTAGTTAATATAGGAAATACCCCCCAATTTAAAGCCAATTTCCTTGCAACACTTTTACTTGGAGTTACAGCAATAATTGGGCAGGCAGGTCTATATTTTGAAACCATTCTAGCTGTATGGCCACTTTGGGTAGCTGTAATTATAGCAGAAGCATTTAATTCTGTTGCAGTTGTACAAGTTGCAATACTTATAGCATTAGCTACATTTAATACATGAGATTCTCTATTTTTGTTTAAAGTAATTTCATAATCAATTTTGGATTCTGCAGCCTTAGCTATTCTAGACATAGTCCTAGCTGCCTCTATTGGATATTTTCCTCCAGCTGTTTCTCCACTCAACATTATAGCATCCGTACCATCTAATATAGCATTTGCTATGTCCGATGCCTCAGCTCTTGTTGGTCTTGGATTCCTGATCATTGAATCAAGCATTTGTGTAGCAGTAATAACTGCCTTTCCTGATTTATTACATTTTTCTATAATCATTTTTTGAATTAAAGGAACTTGTTCTATTGGAATCTCTACTCCCATATCTCCTCTTGCTACCATTATTCCATCGGAAAATCTAATTATTTCATCAATATTTTCTACCCCTTGATGATTTTCTATCTTTGAGAAAATCTGTATATCACTTCCGCCATTTTGTTCTAATACCTTTCTAATAGCTAAGACATCAGAAGCCTTTCTTATGAATGAAGCAGCAATTATATCTACCCCTAATTCACATCCAAATTTTAAGTCATCTTTATCTTTATCCGTTAAAGATGGTAATGATGTAACTACACCAGGTACATTTACTCCTTTATGATTCCCTATAGAACCGTTATTTTTAATAATACAGTGGATCTTATTTTCTTCAACTTCCTGCACTTCCATTCCAATAAGGCCATCATCTATAAGTATCATGTTGCCAGGTTTTACATCCTCTGAAAGTCCATCATAGGTTATTGAACATTTTGTTTCATCACCCATTACTTCTTCTCCACAATATATTGTGAATTTATTTCCCTCTAATAGCTCTACTTTGCCATTTTGAAAATCACCAGTTCTAATTTCTGGTCCCTTAGTATCAAGTATTATTGCTATCTGCTTGCCAAACTTTTGGCTGAGTTTTCTTACCAATTCTATTCTTGTTCTATGTTCTTCATGAGTTCCATGGGAAAAATTATGTCTTGAAGCACTCATCCCTGCCTTTATTAATTCACTTAATATATCCTCCTTATCACTTGATGGTCCAATTGTAAAAACCATTTTAGTTTTTTGCATAAAACATTCCTCCCCTTATATACACTCTATTAATACGATAATGCAATTGCTATGTTATATAACTTCTCATCAAACTTCCTTTCCATTGCCAATGCTTTATCTATATCTACATCTATTACATTTCCACCTTTTACGCCTACAACCTTTGAGGATTTCCCTTCCATCAATAGCTCAACCGCTCTATACCCTAATCTAGATGCTAATATTCTATCATTAGAAGTTGGACTTCCTCCTCTTTGAATATGCCCTAATATTGTTGCTCTTGCTCCTATTCCAGTAACCTCTTCTACCTTCTTAGCAATATCATTAGCTCCACCTACGCCCTCTGCAACAATGACTAAGTTATGTCTCTTGCCTCTTAGTTTGCCTTCTAATATAGTTCTACATAATTCATTTATATCATAGCCTTTTTCAGGAACAATAATGCTTTCTGCTCCCCCTGCTAATCCTGCATATAAAGCTATATCTCCACAATTTCTGCCCATAACTTCCACAACACTTACTCTTTCATGAGAGCTGGATGTATCCCTTAGTTTATTTATAGCATCCAATACTGTATTTACTGCAGTATCAAAACCTATAGTATAATCAGTGTAAGCTAAGTCATTATCTATAGTTCCTGGAAGTCCTACAGTATTAATTCCATATTTCGATAATGCCCTCGCACCATGAAAAGAACCATCTCCTCCAATTACTACAAGACCATCTATTCCAAAGGCATTTAAAATTGCTGCCCCCTTCTTCTGACCCGCTTCAGTCTTAAACTCTTCGCTTCTAGCCGTTCTTAATACAGTTCCGCCTCTCTGTATTATGTCTGCAACACTTCTCCTGTCCATTTCAAATATTTCACCATTTATAAGGCCGCTAAAGCCTCTCTGTATTCCCATAACTGTTAGTTTTTTATCCAAACCTGTCCTAACCACTGCTCTTATAGCAGCATTCATACCTGGAGCGTCTCCACCACTTGTTAAAACAGCAATCTTTTTCATATTATACCTCCTATGTTACCGCTTGGACATTTTTAGTCCCACTTATTTTATAAAATAAAACTTCTATACCTATATTATTAATTTTAATAATATTAAGTAAAATATGCAATGATTTATATAAATAATTAGTAAAAGTAAGCAAAGTATTAAAGAATGTAATGATAACAATCATCTTTTCTATAATATTTTGCTTACTTTCCGTGATAAATATACTATTATTCTAAACAGCCTTTACATTTTCTTCTCCAAAGCTATTTTTCAAATATGTTAATATTTCTTTATCACTATTTATCCATAAATTCTTATTAATTAAAAATGATCTTTTGTTTTCACTAACATATAAATATATTGGTATATTACCTTTATATTGTATACATACCGGTTTTAATTTTTTCATAACATCATTTACATACTTTTCTTGCTGAATTCTTATGTAAATTTTATTATAAGAATTGCGCTTTTCTCCATTTTCACATAATGCTTCTACATTTTCACACAATATCTTAGGCTGTTCACCTTCTCTTATATTTACTCTTCCTTTTACTATTACCATTGAATCTGCATCAATTAAGTCCCTATACCTATTAAAGGTTTTCGGAAATACAATAACTTCAATAGAGGAATATAGGTCTTCTATGGTTATAAAAGCCATCATTTCATTATTTTTAGTCACCTTTTTATTTACTGAAGTAATAATTCCCCCTATTTTGACTATCTCTCCATCCTTTATCTTTCTTTCTTGTTCTACCAACTCATCCTCTAAAGTTTCAGAGTCAATTATTTCAGGTATTTTTGTAATAGAACTACTATTTAATATATCCTTATATTCCTCAAGTGGATGTCCTGATATATATAATCCTGTCATTTCTTTTTCCATAGCTAATATATATTTTTTATCAAATTCATTTATATTAGGATATTCTATCTTTACCGTGCTTTCTTTAAAATCTAAGAAAAGATTTATCTGTCCATCTATATTTTTCCTTCTATCATTATTTACACCATCTAACACCTTTTCGTATACTGCCAGCATTTTTGATCTATATATTCCAAAAGTATCAAAAGCTCCTGATTTTATCAAACTTTCTACAGCCCTTTTATTAACACAGCTTAAATCTACCTTATTACAAAAATCAATTAAATCTATAAAGTTACCTTTTTCGTTTCTAGATTTCACTATACTTTCTATTACATTTACTCCTACATTTTTTATAGATGCCATACCAAATATTATCTTGTCTTCTTGTGCATTAAATTTACTATAGCTTTTATTTATATTTGGAGGCAGCACCTCTATACCTCTTTCATTGGCAAACCTTACATAATAGGCAACTTTTTCGTTATTACCCATCACACTATTTAGCATAGCTGCTATAAATTCTGTTGGATAATATCTCATTAAATAAGCTGTTTGATAAGCTATTACTGCGTAAGCAGCAGCATGGGATTTATTAAATGCATAGGAAGCAAAATCCACCATTTGGTCAAATATTTTATTAGCTATTTCTTCTTTTATACCATTACGTATGCAGCCTGGCACCTCTATATTCCCGTTTTCATCCACAATACCATAAATAAAATTCTTTCTTTCCTCTTCCATAACCTTGTGTTTCTTTTTAGACATGGCACGTCTTACAAGGTCACTTCTTCCCATAGAATACCCAGCCAATTTTCTAACAATCTCCATTACCTGTTCTTGGTAAACCATGCAACCATAGGTAACTGAAAGAATACCCTCCAATTCCGGGGTTAAATATTCTATTTTATCAGGGTTCTTTTTGTTTGAAATATATTTAGGTATTTCCGCCATAGGTCCTGGTCTATAAAGACTTATTCCAGCTATTATGTCTTCCAAGGAATCCGGTTTTAGTTCTTTCATAAAACTGGTCATTCCAGGTGACTCAAGTTGAAATACACCTACGGTTTTACCTTCACTAATCATTTTGTAAACTTCCTCATCTTCAAAGCCTAATTTATCTAAATCTATGAAAACACCTTTATTTTGTCTTATCATAGTTATGGCATCTCTTATTACAGTTAATGTTCTTAAGCCTAAAAAGTCCATCTTCAATAAGCCTAATTCTTCTAATGTTCCCATGGTAAATTGCGTTACTATGTTACCCTCATTTTTTTGAAGGGGTACATAGTTTACTAAAGGCTCAGATGCTATTACTACTCCCGCAGCATGAGTTGATGTATGCCTTGGCAGCCCTTCTAGTTTTTTAGCTACCTGTATTAATTCCCTTACTCTATCTTCTTCTTCATAAGCTTTCTTTAGTTCCGGATTTAATTCCAGGGCTTTATCAATTGTTATATTAAGCATAGTAGGAATCATCTTAGCTATTCTATCTACTTCAGCGTATGAATAATTCATAGCTCTTCCTACATCTCTTATGCAAGCTCTTGCTGCCATGGTACCAAAGGTTATAATCTGTGATACATTATCTACTCCATATTTATTAACAACATAATCAATAACTTCTTGTCTTCTTTCATAACAAAAATCACTATCTATATCTGGCATTGAAACTCTTTCTGGATTCAAAAATCTTTCAAAAATAAGCCCATATTTAATTGGATCTATTTTTGTGATACCCAAAGTATATGCAACTATAGAACCTGCTCCACTACCTCTGCCTGGACCAGTCATTATTCCATTTTCTCTTGCAAACCTAATAAAATCCCAAACTATAAGGAAGTAATCCACATATCCCATGTCTTTAATTACCTTTAACTCATACAGTAGTCTGTCCTCTAAATCCTTTGTTACCTGGCTATATCTTTCCTTTAATCCCTTATAACATATATCCTTAAGATATTCATAGTGGTCAACTTCCTTTGGAAGAGGGAAATTTGGTAACTTAGACTTATGAAATTCATAGTCAAAGTTACATTGCTCTGCTATATTAACCGTATTTTCCAAGGCTTCTGGAACATGACTAAAAATTTGGTACATTTCATCAGGAGATTTTAAATAAAACTCATCCGAGGGATATCTCATTCTTTCTTCATCATCTACAGTTTTCCCGGTTTGAATACATAGAAGTATATCATGAGGTTTATAATCTTCTTTTCTTATATAATGTACATCATTAGTAGCTACCAATGGTATATCCAGCCTTCTCGACATATCTATAAGTTCATTATTAACCTTTAATTGTTCCTTCATTCCATGGTATTGCAATTCCAAATAAAAACCATCTTTGAATATATTTTTATAAAATAAAGCTGTTTCTTCAGCCTTTTTTATATTACCATTTAATATTTGAGATTGAACTTCTCCAGCAAGGCAAGCGCTTAAAGCAATTAGGCCTTCACTATGTTCTTTTAAAAAATCATGGTCTACTCTTGGTTTATAATAAAATCCTTCTATAGATGCCTTACTTACAATCTTCATTAGATTTCTATATCCTACTTCATTTTTAACTAGCAATACCAAGTGTTGATTTTCATTATCTTTATCATTACACTTTATATACATAGATTTTGGAGCTACATAGATTTCACATCCTATAATAGGTTTAATTCCTGCGGCTACCGCTTCCTTATAAAATTCTACACACCCATACATAACACCATGGTCTGTTATAGCTATACTTTCCATACCCAATTCTTTAGCCCTTTGTATTAGTTCAGGAATTTTTGCAGAAGAATCTAAAAGCGAGTATTCCGTATGCTGATGTAAGCTAACCCATTTATGCTTAGAGTTTTCATTTTCCCCCATAGGGTCACTCCTTTCTTTTATTGCAGCTTCTTCTTATTATTTTCTAATAACATTAGCAGATAAACAGGCTTTAGCAATCAAATCCTTTTTATCATCATACATATTGATTTCTACTTTACATGGACTTCTATCCATAACCTTAAATAATGTCTTTCCCTTGTCAAGAATATTTACATAAGCATGAATATCCATATCCATTTGAACTGGTTTCATAAAATACGTTGATATGCTGTCCATAAATAAATTTATATTATTCTTTTCCTTTAAACACAATACAGCCATTGAAGAAAGAAGCATATTTAAAGAGCTCCAGGAAGCAATGCCTACTGGATCAAGCATTTCTGGGGTTATCCTTCCCTGAAAATGCATTTGTTCACCTTCCCATTGAAATTTAAACTTTTTTAGTACTATGCTCTCTAAATTTTCTTCTGTCTTAGGCTGTTTTGCCACATATCGCAGCGCTGTCATTATGTCCTTTCTTCTTACTGCCCCCACCAGTTTTTTATTGTCAACTACAGGGCAAAACTGAATTCCTTCTCTATCCATTACATGACTAGCATAAGCTACAGTGGTTTTAGTTTCCAATGTTATTGTATTTTTTCTCATTACCTTTTCAATTAAATCAATATCATTTAATTCAGAAGATAAATCATTTATTGTTAATAATCCAACCAACTTCATTTCTCTGTTTACTACTGGTAACATAACTTCTGAGGTTCTATCTATTAACATCCTCCACTTTTTTACTGTGTCCGTATTATATAAATAAGGATAATTGTAATCCATTATATCCTCTATAAGAACTATGTCCTTTTTTACTATAGTTTCTGAAATGGCCTTATTAATCATGCTAGCTACAGTAAAAGTATCATACAAAGAACAAATTACTGGCATTTCCATTTCATCTGCTAATTTTTTAATATTATCACTGCATTTAAAGCCACCAGTTATTATTATTCCACATTCATTTAATAAAGCTAATTTTTGTACTTCTTCTCTGTTTCCTACTATTAGTAAGCAGCCAGGTGTTATATATTCTTTAATAGCTTCTGGAGTCATAGCCCCGATTTTAAACTTATCCAAGGTTTTATGGATTCCAGATTTGCCCGCAGCTATACTACCATCTACTATGCCAACAATTTCTCCAAAGGTTAATACCTCTTTTTTCTTTTTCTCTACCTTCTCTATTCTTACAGTTCCAACTCTCGGTATAGTGGTTACAATCCCCATGTCATCACAATCTTTTATAGCTCTATAGGCTGTGCCCTCACTTATGCCCAATAGACTTGCCATAGTTCTAACAGAAATCTTAGTTCCTACTGATAAATTTGTAATATATTTGATAACTTCTTCATGCTTTGACATGTGTAAGCTTTACCTTCCTTCTCTTCTAAGTTCATCTGCTATTTTTTCAATTCTTCTTAACCTGTGATTTACACCAGATTTACCCACTGGTGGATTTAACATTTCCCCTAATTCCTTTAAAGATTCATCGGGAGATTTCAGCCTTAATTCTGCCACATCCCTTAGATTCTTGGGAAGACGCTGAAGCCCTATCTCATTTTGTATAAGTTTAATGCTCTCTACTTGTCTAACTGCTGCATTTACAGTTTTACTCAAATTTGCTGTTTCACAATTTACTAATCTATTAACATTATTTCTCATTTCTTTCATTATTCTAATATTTTCTAATTCCAAAAGAGATGAGTGTGCACCTATTATATTTAATAGATCAATTATTTGTTCTCCTTCTTTTATATACACAATATAACTATTCTTTCTCTGAATTACTTTAGAAGCTAATCCATAACTATTTATAACTTTACACATGTTTTCCGCATAGTTATCATTGTGTGTTACAAACTCTAGATGATAAGTTTTTTCTGGATTACTTATACTTCCTCCTCCAAGAAAGGCGCCTCTAATATAAGCTCTTCTTGTCTTATCATCATATACTATGTTCTGAGATATATCGTAGTTTAAAACTAGTATCCCATCTTCACCCTTTAATACCTCTACCTCTTTTAACAATTCCTTAACATTCATATCTTCTGTTATAATAATCATATAAACATTATTTTTCTTAAATGTATTGCCTTTTTTAACCATTATTTTAGTATGAATACTAAAATGTTCTTTTAAAAGCTTAAATACAAGTCTTGCTATAGCAGGATTCTCTGTAGTAATCTTGAAGCTGATATGTCTATTCCCTGCAAAAGTTAAAGTACCACTTACTCTCATTATTGCAGATAATTCTGCCAAAGCCTCTTCTTTACTCAATTGTGTGTATCTACAAACCTCATTTTTTACCTTAGCTGAAAATGACATAATTTCCTACTCCCTATTTATTTTTTTCTTTTAGTCTTTCTGATAAGTAGAAATATTCTATTATCTTTTTCCTATCATATAATAGCTTTTTGTCCATTATGGTTTCGATTAAAATAGATGCTAGCTTTTCAGAGTTATGCCTAATCAATCCATTTTTAACACTCACGAAGTCTCCACCAATTATCTTCACATTTAAATTTTTTATCTCTTCCTCATCTATTTGAACTAAGTGAGATGCCTCTTCTTTGTATCTTCCTTCCATTTCCTTTTCCACTTTTCCTACATTTACTATAACGTAATCAACTATACCGTTACCTCCATGCTTAAATATGGACTTTATATGGTCAGAAACAGTATAACCGTCAGTCTCACCAGGCTGTGTCATTATATTTGATACATATATTTTAACAGCATCGGTTTTTTGTATTGCTGAACTTATGTCTTTTACTAATAGATTAGGTATAACACTGGTATATAAACTACCGGGCCCTAATATAATAGCGTCTGCCTCTCTTATAGCATTTACGGCCTCCGATAATGCTTTTGCATCCATAGGCTCAATAAAAACTCTTTCAATAGGGCTATTTTGATTAATAGTTTCTTTGGGAATATTTGATTCACCTTTTACAATAGATCCATTTTTAAGTCTAGCAGTTAAAGTTAAATTGTCTAAAGTCACAGGTACTACTTTACCAGTTACGGCTAAAACTGAACTCATCTTCTGAACAGCTTCTTCAAAATTACCTGAAATGCCATTCATAGCTGCTAAAAACAAATTACCAAAATTTTGATTCTTTAGTCTGCCATCCTTAAATCTATACTGTAACAATTCCTCCATTAAAGGTTCTGTATCAGATAAAGCCAATATGCAGTTTCTAATATCCCCTGGAGGCAATATACCTAAATCTTCTCTTAAATCTCCAGAACCGCCTCCATCATCTGCTACGGTAACTATGGCTGTAATGTTAGAAGTATAGTATTTTAATCCCCTTAACATGGTAGACAAACCCGTTCCACCACCTATGGCTACAATTTTAGGTCCTTTAACCAATAGCCTCTTTTCATAAATTAAAGTCTCTAATTTTTTAGAATCTAAAGATACATTTAAATATCCTTTATTTATAAGGGCTATAATTGATTTCATGCTCTGAGTTACTGATATATATATAATAAATACTCCTGTAATAATCACTACTGCAATTTGTCAGGTAATAATCAAAAATATATAAAAAGAAATATAATAAACACTATATAATCTATGTCTCACAAATTCGATTAGAGCGAAGGCAATAAAAAGTATACCCATGGCAGCAAGTAAAATCCATCTCTTTACTTTTATACCCGGTCTTAGCCAATCAATTATTTTCATATTTTTTACCACCCTTATTAACATCTTCTTCTATATCCCTATGGTCAATGTTTACCTTATGTCCCTTATTTTTTAACCTATTATAAATGGCATTAGCTATTGCAACTGATCTATGTCTTCCTCCTGTACAACCTATTGATACAATAAGCTGCCTCTTACCCTCCTGCAAATAATTTGGTATTAAAAATTCTAACATATCCTCTAATTTATCTATAAAATTATTGGTTACATCATAACCCATAACATAATCTATTACATCTTTATCATTGCCTGAGTGGTTCTTTAATTCTGCTATATAATATGGATTAGGCAAAAATCTTACGTCAAATACCAAATCTGAATCTAAAGGAATACCATATTTGAATCCGAAAGATACTACTGTTATGATAAGTTCATTTTCAATTTGTCCTGCTTCTCCATATATCCTAGTAATTTCTTCCCTTAATTTCATAGTTGAAAACTTAGATGTGTCTATTATATTATCGGATCTATCTTTAACCTCTCTTAATCTGCTTCTCTCTAATAATATACCATTCAAAATTCTTCCATCAGGGGCTAAAGGATGTTTTCGTCTAGATTCTTTAAATCTCTTTACCAATACCTCATCTGAAGCATCTAGAAATAATATTTCATATTTATATCCTTCAAGTTTAATATATTTTAAACTTTCAAATAAATCATCAAAGAATTCTCCACCTCTTATATCTATTACCAATGCTATTTTGTCTATTCTGCCATCAGTTTTATAACAGGCTTCCGCAAATTTAGGCATTAATGTAGGAGGTAAATTATCTACACAAAAATATCCTAAATCCTCGAAACTTCTAATAGCTTGAGTTTTCCCTGCACCCGATAATCCAGTAACAATTACGAATCTCATAGTTGTTCCTCCTTATAAAAACTGCAAAATAATCCTAAATATTTAACTTTTTTATTATAGCATAACACACTCTTTATTAATAGTAAAAGGGTTATAATGCCTTATGTTTCAATAGACCTATCCTTAATAAAAGTAAAAGTTAAGGAAAAAAATATTTCTTTTTTTATCCTTAACTTATTTTGTCAGTCTACTTATCTTCCCCTATTATCATTACCTCTGTGTGAAGATCAAGATTAAACTTTTCTTTAACAGTATTCTGCACAATTTCTATTAAATTTAATATATCATTTGCTGTAGCATTACCCTTGTTTATAATAAAACCTGAATGCTTCTTAGATACTTCTGCATCGCCTACATGTACTCCCTTTAATCCACTATCTTCTATAAGTTTAGCAGCAAAATAACCTTCTGGTCTTTTGAAAGTACTGCCTGCTGAAGGATATTCCAGGGGCTGCTTTTCTCTTCTTCTTCTTCCAAGATCCTGTATTCTGCTAATTATCTTCTCACTATCACCTTTTTGTAGTTTGAATACAGCTTCTAAAACCGTATATCCATATTTTATTATAGCACTCATCCTATATCCAAGTTCTAAATCCTCTTTGGATAGCCTTACAATGTTACCTTGTTTATCTAAAACCGTGGCATTTTCTACTACCTGTGATATTTCACCATTATATGCCCCTGCATTCATGGTAAGAGCTCCCCCTACACTACCTGGTATTCCGCTGGCAAATTCAAAACCTGTCAAACTATTTTTTGCAGCTATGGCAGACACCTTGGAAAGCAATACTCCTCCCTGTGCTATGATACTTTCTCCTTCTACTGTGACCTTATTTAACTTACTTAATTTTATAATAACGCCACGTACACCACCATCTCTAACTAATAAATTAGAACCATTGCCTATAACAAGACAAGGTATATTATTTTGTTTAGTTAAAGCTATTGTATCTCTTATTTGCTCATAGGTTTCAGGGATAACTAAAATATCTACTGGTCCTCCTACTTTAAATGATGTGTGTTTTTTCATTGGTTCATCTATTTTTACATTTTCTTCGCCTAGCCATTTGATTAATTCCATAGCAAAATCTTTATATTGACTCATATCGTTATCTCCTTGAACTAAAATTATGTATCACATAATCAGTATAATGTAAATTTCTTTCTTAATCAATATTTATATAGCCTTTACTACTTATTTCCATACTACTATTCTTTACACATTCTTGTTTGTATATTCCATATTACTTATTTTTATTAAAAAAATCTAATATGCTTAAAGCTGCTTTCCTATCTATAGAAGGAGTATCTATAAGTTCTTCATAGCCAGCCTTCTTTATATTATCTATGCTTTCAAACCTTTTTAGTAACTCCTTTCTTCTCTTTTCACCAATATTAGGTATATCATCCAATATGGAATGTAACACTCGCTTATCCCTCAAACTTCTATGGTAACTTATAGCAAATCTATGAACTTCATCTTGAATTCTTGTTATTAACCTCATAACATTTGAATCACATTGTATATTCAATTCATCATTATTATATATAAGGTCTCTAGTATTGTGATTATTATCCTTAACCATGCCGCATACAGGTATATCTATATTAAAATTCTTTAAAACTTGTAAAGCTATGTTAACTTGTCCTTTGCCACCGTCCATTAATATTAGATCAGGGAATATGCAAAACTTTCCTGAGCTTATTGTTAAACTTTTTTCCTGTATGCTTCTAATCTCATCTAAGCCATGCTGAAATCTTCTAGTTAATATTTCTCTCATACTCTCATAATCATTTGCACCCTTTACAGAATTTATTTTAAATCTTCTATAATCACTATTCTTGCTCTTTCCATCTTCAAATACCACCATGCTTCCTACAGAGTCAACACCTTGTATATTAGAAATATCATAAGCCTCAATTCTTTTAGGTATTGACTCTGTAGGAAGCATGG
>ENA-UOOE01001893-UOOE01001893.1-fermentation-metagenome-genome-assembly--contig:-NODE-1893-length-16355-cov-316.899816_pt1 | contig 16355 bp, 9 predicted proteins | sample MGYA00245776_ERZ724021 | MGnify/ENA primary metagenome ERZ724021 (study PRJEB28704, sample SAMN03018321) | fermentation metagenome | biome: anthropogenic terrestrial biome; feature: soil... | reverse complement strand
TGAGTCCCAAGTGAACCTGAGCAATGATACTGTGGTGGATGAGTCCCCATGAACCTGAATGATCCTGTGGCAGATGGGTCGAAGACCACAGGTGAGTCCCTGGTCATCTCATGGAACATCAGAAGGTTGCTCTTTATTATACTGTGCCTGCAAGTTTCCATGTGGGGACTCTACGGCATTCAATCATTATCCGGATTTAAAGTACCCTTTTTAAGCCAGATCTTACCCTTCATCTACCTGACCTTTGTACCGGGCGTTCTTCTACTGAGGGTACTGAGATTCGATAATTTGAACGGGGTTGAAAGGCTGATCTACTCCGTTGGAAGCAGTTTAGTCGTTGTTATGAGCGTTGGTCTGGTAACCAATTATTTCCTTCTTTTAATTGGAATTTCAAAACCCCTTTCAGTGATATACATCCTCACGGTCATGACCATCCTGGTTGCGATCTTATCGGCACTGGCCTACGTTAGGGGGGACCCTGATAATTTTTACTCTGTGGATCTGAAGGAGTACCTCAACCTGACCAACATCATTCTGGTTGCCCTCCCATTTCTCACGATCCTGGGAACCTACATGATCAACGTTTACGGGAACAACGCCCTGATATTTCTCACCCTTTCCCTCATTGCAGTTGTGCCAGTCCTGGCAGCCTTTGATAAGATGTCGGAAAAATCTTATCCCCTGGCAGTTTTCGTTGTTTCACTGTCTCTACTTTTCCACATATCCCTGATTTCAAACTTCATCTATGGTAGGGATGCTTTTTACGAGTACTACGTTTCAACCATAACCCTGAAAAACCTGTACTGGACCCCCAATCTGAGCTACGAACTCAACGCTTTGATGAGCATCACCATCCTTCCAACCATCTATCAGAAGTTCTGTAACGTGAGCCTGGCCTACGTTTTCAAGGCCATTTACCCCTTTCTATTTGCACTGGTGCCCCTGACCCTCTATGAGCTCTTCAGGAAATACGTGTGTTCCAAGAACTCTTTTCTTGCATGTTTCTTCATGGTATCCATAATATCATTCTACGCTGAAATGCCCCAGCTCCTGAGACAGGAAATCGGGGAGATATTTTTTGTACTATCCATACTGTTACTCATGGACTCTAAATTAGATGAAACCCGGAAATATTTCCTTTTAGTACTTTTCCTGGTTGGAATAACCTTTTCCCATTATTCAATGGCTTACTACTTTGCATTTATTATTCTATGTACAGTCATCTTCCATAAACTGATTAAAACCGGTAAAATAAGGGCTTTCCATCAAAAACTCAAAGATGTTGGGCTTAAAAAAGTGGGCAGTGTTTTAGCACTGCCAAAACTGGAAACTCCATCCCACGTGTCCATAAACGTTTCATACGTTGTGCTGGTTGTGGTTTTCATACTCTCTTGGTACATCTTCGTTTCCAGGGGGACAACCTACATCGACCTGGTTGCTGTAGCTGCCAGCATATACAACAATCTCGTCTCTGAATTTTTGGATATTGGTGGTTCAGAGGCAATGAACATTGCAATGACAGGCTCCCAAACCTACATCACACTCAAAATCGTCACTGCCTTTAACCTCCTTGCAACCTTTTTCATTTCCCTGGGTTTATTCTACTCATTGTACATGGGCAAAAAAGGAAAATCAGTACATTTTATTCCGGAATATCTAATTCTGTCAATAATAAACTTTGTTCTGTGGATACTGGCAATTGTTGTCCCCTACTTCAGCTCCATTTTAACTGCGAATCGTCTTTACCATATAACCCTCCTGATACTGGCCCCATTTGTAATCATTGGAGGCGTTAAATTCTTCGGCCTCTTCAGGATAGGAAAAACCAGGGCCCTGAAACTTTTATCAGTCTGTCTCGTTGTTTTTTACGTGTTCAACGTGGGTATGGTTGGATCCATCATTGGTGAGGAAACATCCATGGGGCTGGACAGCAGTGTGGCGGATTTCCCACGGGCAAATCAGGGGGAACTCGTAGGTGCCAGGTGGCTGGCTTCCCACAAGCTGGCTGGTTTACAGAGCTTCGGGGACATGTACCGCATGCCTATAATGGGTGCCTTTGACTGGGACAAGGTTGATGATTTCCCAAAGAACGTGACCTGGATCGGTGGAAACTACATCTACATGGGTACCGTGAACACTGAAACAGGAAATGCACTCATAAACGGCGGACGATTTTCAGGCGGAGAGTACGTGAGCCTGAATCCCTGGATCGACAGCAAGAACAGGATCTACGACAATGGAAAAGCCACCATCTACAAGTGACTGGAAAAAACGTGACTGATTTAATTACTTAAAATAATCGGATTGGAAAATGTGTGACGGGTATAATTGATTAAGAATAATTGATTAGAAGATTAGGTAATTAGAAGATTAAGTAAGTAAAAATTAAGCGACTGCCATCTCTAGTACCTTCCCTTTAAACCATCTGAAATCCCTTTAACATAAGAACCGAAGGCAGATGTTTCCCTGTGGTACAGTAGGATAAGTACTGCTGTAAACCAGAATTTGAAAGCAAAGAAGTAGATTAAAAATGTGTAGAACTCTTTTTTCCCGGCGTATTTTCTCATGAAGAGGAATAGGTTCCGTGCTGAGTAGTACTCGCGGGTTCCACTTATTTTTTTGGAACTTGCTGAATCCTTGTGCCAAAGCTTTGATCTATCTGCACAGACGATTTTAAAACCTGCCCTCTTTGCTCTGAGACAGATATCCGTGTCTTCGTAGTAGAGAAAACATTTTTCATTGAAGAGCCCGATTTCATCCAGAACCTCCCTTCTGATAAGCATGGAACATCCGGAAACAGCATCCAGATCATTACCATAATTTTTAGATCCGTCTCTGCTTTTATATTCATCCCGGCTCATATAACCCACTGAAACCATTTCTCCACGTGACCATCTAATTTTAAAGCCCAAAGACTGTATCAGATCCCTGTCATGGTAGAAGTAAATCTTGGAACCTGCAATACCTGCATTCCCCACCTGATTCAAAAGTTCACTTAAAAAATAGGGGTCAACAACGGTGTCGTTGTTCAGAAGCAGTAAAAAATCCGGGTTTAAATTTTTTAAAGCGTACCTCATCCCTAGGTTGTTTCCCTCTGCAAATCCATGATTTTCATGATTTTTTATCAGTACGAGATGGTTTTTTACCTGTGAACGAGGGGTTTTTGATGAAAGAGCGTTTTTTACCTGTTCGAAATTGTTTTCAGACTCTAAACTGGATGAAAAAGCTATTTTAGTTTCATCCAGAATTTCACCCTCAGAATTTTTAAGTTCTTCCTCTTCTATTTCCAGTACCTTTACTGGTTTGTTGTTGGGATCGTACTCAAAAAATGGTGATTCAACCTCCAAACTGCCATCACAGTACTCCAGTATCCTTTCAATTGAATCATCTTCAGAGTGGTTGTCAACAACCACCACCTGGTAATTTGGATATTCTACCTGATACAGTGATTCCAAAGCTTCAACAGTATCCCTCCAACCGTTCCAGTTAAGAATTATTATTGAAACCCTGGGATGATTCATATTTCCACCCTGCACAAATCATTACAAATCCACACAATCCATGGACCTACACAACCATTGCAAATCCATACAATTCCATGGACCTACACAACCATTGCAAATCCATACAATTCCATGGACCTACACAACCTTAGAAATCCACACAATCACTGAAAACCTGCACAATCCATGAAAGTTGTAATTTTTTAACCAGAGGCAGCCATGTTTTCCCTGAAAGACACTGGTGTTAAAGGATAGTATTTATTTAATATTATAATTAGTTTAGCATTTTCTGCAGTTCATGGGTAAACACCACTTACAGTAAAATAACCCACAGTTGGACCATTCCCAGTGCCCAGTAGTACCGGTGCTTCAGTTTAACTGGGAGTTCAAACCATGACACGTACCGGTTTAGGTTAAAGATATAAAGTTTGAATGATAAATAAATATTACTCATTAATAATACTGTATCTTAAGTCCAATAATGGAGGGTGAAATGGCCGCGATTCAGAGGATAGCGAAGAACGTAGGTGTTTTGTTCATAGCCCAGATCATAACGTACACACTGGGCTTCTTCATAACCATGTACACTGCCAGGTACCTGGGAGCTGGAGGGTTCGGTATAATATCCCTTGCACTTTCCATAACTGGTATATTCGGTGTTTTCAGTGACCTTGGTCTGAGCACCCTCATGGTAAGGGAGGTTGCACGGGAAAAGTTCCTTACAGATAAATACGTGGTGAACCTTTCAATTCTGAAGGTTCTTCTGAGTATCCTGACCTTCGGACTTGTTGCTGCAACAGTTACGATTATAGGATATTCAGAACTCGTGAGCACAGTTATCTACCTCATCACATTATCAACTGTGCTTAACGCCTTTACCTTGGTTTTAAATTCTGTTTTTCAGGCAAACGAAAAAATGGAGTACATATCAGTTAACTACGTTTTAAACAGTGCTTTAATGGCCGTTGGTACTGCCGTTGGCATATATTACGCTTTAGATGTGGTTTACTTCGCTTCAGTTTACGTTGTTTCAACTCTTCTGGTTCTGATCCTTGCCATCATCATCTACCTCTGGAAGTTTTCCCTACCCAAGCTGGAGATTGATTTAAGTTTCTGGAAGCCTACGCTCAGTGAAGCCTGGCCCTTTGGAGTGAGCACAGCCCTTTCTAACATTTATTACTTTGCAGATTCAGTGATACTGTCTGTTATGGTCAGCACTGAAGTGGTGGGCTGGTACAACGCGTCCTACAGAATAATAGCAGTTATGTTATTCATTCCAATCCTTCTCAATACTGTGCTCTTTCCAGTGATGTCCCAGTTCTACGTAACATCCAAAGACTACTTCCGGCTGGTTTATGAAAAGTATTTCAAGTACATGGTGATGATCGGGATTCCAATAGGTGTTGGGACAACCCTGCTGGCAGATAAGATCATCCTCCTCATCTTTGGAGGCGCCTACGCACCATCCATAATTGCCCTGCAGATACTCATCTGGGCACTTGTAATCAGTTTCTTGAGCGGTGCATTCACACTTCTACTGCAAACATCCAATAAACAGATGGTTATAACAAAGATAACCTCCATCAACGTGGTTTTAAACGTTGTTCTCAACTTAATTTTGATACCTTACTTCAGTTACGTAGGGTCTAGTGTTGTTACCGTTGCAACACAGCTTTCTGCCTTTTTATTATCCCTGAAGGCGGTTTCTGAGAGAGGATATGGATTAACCAGAAAAGAGAGATCTTATCTGGCTAAAACAGTTTTTGCAAGCATGATCATGGGAGTATTCCTTGTTTACTTCAGGGACCTGAATTTATTCGTTCTCATTCTACTGGGAACAGTGATATATTTCATAGTAGTGTGCCTCGTCAACGGATTCGACAAGGAAGATATTGCCATCGTTAAAAATATTATCAATAAATAGTGCGAATTGAGGTACGGACATGTATGTTAAGGAAATTGGAAGAATTAAATTAGCCCACGAAGCAATTTACAAAGCAATAGAAGATGGTGACAGGATCATCATCAACACCATCGAAAAGATGGCGTCGAGGGTACGGAAATTATCAGAAAACAATGAACATGATGAGAACACTTTGCAGGACATCATCATCTTCGACGATCTCTTTCCCCACCCAGTATCTGCCTTCAGGTTTCAGGAGTACAGCTCCTACCTTGAACACTTCGAGAGGATAAAGATTTACTCCACAGGATCCGCCCTCGAATATATAAAAGAAGAAAAACCCCTTGAAACTGTGATCAAAGACTACGAGGAAGAATTTCCTCAATTCAAAGGTAAAGTTGAAAGTTACGTTCCAAAAACGATTTTACATCCAAAAACTATGTTAGGTCCTGAAAGGATTTCACAATCAAAGGCAGCTTATACACTGTTTTTAAACAACATCTACGCCTACATAGACGTCATAGAGAGGTACAAAATACCCTTCGTGTTCACACTGTATCCTGGCGGAGGTTTTTATTTGAATGACAAAATTTCAGATAACAAGCTAAAAAAAGTCCTTTCTTCGCCTTACTTCAGGAAGGTCATTGTGAATCAACAGGTCACCTACGACTACCTGGTGGACAACGGCCTATGTGAGGCAGAGCAGATCCAGAATATCTTTGGTGTTGTAACCCCTTTAAAGATGCTGGAGAAGGAATACCGTGACAAGAAGTACTTTGGTAGGGACAAATCTGTTCTGGACATATGTTTCGTGTCCCACAAGTACACCAAAAGGGGTGTGGATAAGGGATACGATGTTTTTATAGAGGTTGCCCATGAACTGGCAGCGAAGTACCCTAATATCAATTTCCATGTTGTTGGTGGTTTTGATGAAGAAGAGATTGATGTTACCAGGATAAGGGACAGGATCCATTTTTACGGGCCCCAGTTATCTGACTGGTTCCATGAGTTTTACCAGGACAAGGACATTATCCTATCCCCAAATATCCCTTTTAAATTGATGGATGGAGCATTTGATGGATTTCCAACGGGTTGTTGTACAGATGCAGGTTTGCATAATGTTTCCATCTTCTGCACCGATGAAATGCAGGAGCATCCAGGAAAATATGAAGATGGGAAGGAGATGGTGATCGTTCCCCACGATGCCCAGAAGATCGTGAAGATCATCGAAAACTACTATCACCATCCTGGGAAACTGCAGGAAATTGGTGAAGCAGGATGTTTAAGAATAAAAGAGATTTACAGCTACGAAAACCAGATAGCTCCGCGAATAAAAATCTTAGAAGATGTGATAAATGATCAGAAATGATATTTGACAACTCATTTATCTGACGAAGAACAAAAATATTCGTGATGAGCTTAGCTGTGAACTGCAACCCCCTTAAAAGAAGGTTTGAATGCAAATTCCCACGGTACTTTGTTTAACCACCATAATTACTTGTTTAACCCCACAGTTTTGTTTAAAATTCACTGAGATGCTTAAAAGATGGTAAATGGAGAATTAAAATGATGAGCTGGGATGATGTTAAGTTCTACTCCGAGATGTACGCTCGAAGAATCAGGTACATGTATCCAATCAAGAATCATCTGGAGAGTAGAAGAAATAAAAAGATTCTGGAAGAAAATCGGTTGAAATGTAAAAATACAGAGAATCCCCTTGTTTCAGTTTTAATAGCAACATATAATCGCCCTGAGCTTTTAACAGAACGTGCAGTGCCTTCAGTACTGAGACAAACTTACCAGAACTTCGAACTGATAATCGTTGGCGACCACTGTACCAACGACACCGAGGAGAGGTTGAAAAAGTTCAAGGATGAAAGGATAAAGTTCTTCAACCTTCCTGAAAGGGGTAAATATCCCGAGGATCCCCATAAACGATGGCTGGTTGCAGGCACTGCCCCTGCAAACAAAGCCATTGAACTGTCCTCTGGTGAGTGGCTGGCACCCCTGGATGACGATGATGAATTTTCTGATGACCACATTGAAACCCTTCTGAAATTTGCCACGGACAACGATTACGATATGGTCTATGGAAAGGTCCGCATGGAAACTGAACCTGATAAATGGGATGAACTGGGTTCATACCCACTTGAAGGCAGCTGCATCTCCCACATGGCCGTGCTCTACAGTTCCAGGTTAAAATTCATGAAATACGACATCAACTGCTGGAAGTACATCGAACCTGTTGACCTTAAGATGTGGAGGCAGATGAAGGAAGCAGGTGCAAGAATTGGATTCATAAACAGGATCGTTGGAAACCATTACCTCGAAAAAAACCAGGAAAAGGAATGAAATTTACGAGAAAAAAGGTTTGTTAGAAAAAAAGGTGAAAAAAGGGGATTCATCCACCAGGAATCATTTAAAAAAAAATGAACGTTCAACCACCGGCTTCTTGGGTGCAGCCACCGACCGGCATAACAATACCCTTCCACATACTTTATTACTCGGGTGTAACATAAATACTATGGAATTTATGATGTTTGAATTGGTGAGGGAAGATCTAGGGGAGGACTGCAATAGAGATTGTTGAGATCCAATGGACGTATCAAACAAGGAAAGAAAGTGAAACAGAAGGTTAGGGAAATTTTTTGAAGTGAGTTTTTGAGGTAGGTTCAATAAAAGTTGGTGATCAATATGGAAATTGGTGGTTTTCTTGAATTTCCAGAGTTAAAGGATACTGAAAGAAAAGAATCGGCCTATTATTACTTAACTCATCTTTATGATAATTATAATTTCTTTGCAGACGGCAGACAGGCCATAAAAGCCGTGCTGTTAAATACCAAGGATATCCTGAATAAAACATGTTATTTACCGGCTTATTTATGTGACTCCATTTTACAATCATTCAGGGAACTGGAACTGGATGTTAAATTTTACCCCCACAGGGAACTGTTAAAACCTGTTTTGGATGGAAACATCAAAGATTCTCTGGTATATCTAATTGATTACTTTGGTACAGAACCAGTCTCTGAAAAAGAGATTGGAGAGATATTGGATGGGAACAACATGGTGATCCTGGACGTGAGCCATTCAATACTTGATGAAAAAAGATTCTCCTTAACCCATGAAAATTTCTATTTAATATCCAGCCTCAGGAAGACATTTCCCATCCCAGATGGAGGGATAGTTTATCACAGCGATCCCAACTTTAAATCAAGCGACATTCCTCCAATAAAGTATGAAAAAAAGTTAGAAGCCATGCTACTAAGGAAACTGTATCTCAATGAAACTGATACACATGGGACGGATACAGATATGGCTGAGAAATCAAAATGGGTTAAAGAACATTTTTTAAACCTCAATCAGGAATACGAATCTTACAAGTACGATTCTACTGTTGAACCCCAGAGCATCCCATTGACTTCGTGTTACATCCTGAAGAATATATCCATGATAGATATCACGGACAGAAGATGGCAAAATCTTAATTTTATGCATGAAGAAATAATCAAAAGGGATTTACTTCTTTTTAACCAGGATAAAATTAAAAGCCCATTCATATTAACCTTAAAATTTAAAAATGAAAATGAAAGGGATTCTATGAGAAAAAGGCTCATTGAAAATGATGTGTATCCACCAGTCCTATGGGATTTAAAGGCATACATACCTGAAGAGTTCAGTTACGAGAGACATTTAAGCAAAAGGATTTTGATGGTGCCCATAGATCAGAGGTACGGGCCTGGAGAAATGTCGAAGGTTAGGGACATATTGAACTCGGCTGAGATGGTTTGATTTTAGTTTAACATAGAATTCAAAAACTAATTTGGGGATCGAAGAACGTGGCAGTCAAACTTGCAAGTTATTTACCCTGTAAATGTATTGACAGATGTTTAGGGAGTTAAATGAAAGTTATAACTGAAGGAAAGATTTGGAACAAAGCCCTGGAGGAAAACTTCCATAACCCTGATGTGTACTTCAAGTATGAGTACTACAACCTGTACGAGAATCATTACGGCGTGAAACCAGAGTGTATCTTCTGGGAAGATGAACACATGAAGGTTTTCTGGCCCCATCTCATCAGGGACGTGTCCAAATTAACGAGGTGTGAAGATTTTTCATGCTACGACCTAACTAGTCCCTACGGTTACGGTGGACCCCTCATAACCATGAAAACCCCCGACACCAGCAGGGCATCCCAATCCACCAGAGATTTCTTTGAAGATTACAGGGAGTATGCTTTAAAAAATCATTACATATCTGAATTAATAAGATTTGACCCTATTTTAATGAACTGGGAACCTTTTGAAGGAATTTTCAACATTGAACACGTGAACGATGTTGTACTGGTTGATCTATCACAAGAACTGGACAATATCTGGTGTGATATTCGAAGGGGACATAAACGTCATATAAAAACTTCAATTAAGGAAGGATGTAAAGTAAGATTTATAGAAAACCCTTCAGACAAAGATTTTTCTGATTTTATAAAGCTTTACTGCGGTACCATGGACAGGAACCATGCGGATCAAAAATATTATTTTTCTACAGAGTTCATTGAAGACCACTTCAAATTATTAAACACCCTGTTTGTAGCGGTAGAAGATGGAAACAACATTATTGGAATGACCATGTTCATTTATGGGAATAATTCAATCCATTACCACCTTACAGGAGCAGTTAGAGATACTAAAAAGGTACACCCCTCTCATCTAACATTATTTGAGACGATGAAATGGGCTAAGGAACGAAACTTTAAATATTTAAATTTGGGGGGAGGTAAGAAAAAAAATGATAATCTATTTGAATTTAAAAGACGTTTTTCCAAGTTAACACGGGAATCTTATATTGGTAAGTTGATATTTAATGAAGAGGTCTACAGTGAACTGATGAACCTCAATGGAAGGGTTCCTGAAGAAACAACATGTTTTCCCAGGTACAGATATGGATACAATGAAGAAATAGTCTAAAATCCCCAAAAACTCGCATTGAAAACCTAGATTGGAAATTCTACTTTTTATTATTCAGGAGAAAATAAAAAAAGATTTAAAAAAAATGAAGTACAACTTTTTCAATTCTCTTAAAGATTAATAATGTCTCTTAAAGCTTAATAGTGATTTAATCATTCCTTGACTGCTGTGCTTGTTAACTTAACGTGTTCAACACCCTTAAGCCTCCTGAGCTTTTCAGTCAGGTTGCGGATGAATTTAACATCCCCGTGGATCACTATAACCTCAAGACAGTACTTATCGTTCATGTGGATGTGCATGACTGCATTCACGTATTCACCGTACTCGTGCTGGGCATCGGTGATGTCCTCCATGACCCCTGTTGCATGGTGGTCGTAGATCACGGTTATAACACCTATACGTTCACCTTCAATTTCATTCATCCACTGGTAGCGCAGTATGTAATCCTTGAGGGCATCACGGATACCCTTCGATCTGGAATTGTATCCCCTGTCTTTCAGAACATCATCAAATTCATTCATTAGTTTCTTAGGCAGGGACATGCTTATTCGCATCATCTAGATTCCTCCTTATCCTTGTTACGCATCATATATTAATTCTTATTATTTGATTAATAAAGGTTTTGTATGCCTTCAGCCTATTTTAGCTTCAGAATAAGGGGGGATCAACAAAAAAAGGGGTTCCAAATCCAAAGGCAAAAATGGGGTCTTAAAAAAAATAGGAAAATGGGGATTCATATCCTCCAAAGTTATTTTATTCATTGCTTTTTTAACTGAAACTATCCCATCTGAAAAATTTAAGCTTCACCTCCTTCCTTTGAAGTACCCCACACCAACAAGACCCACAAGAACTATTATACCCAGTATTGCAGCTACTGGCATGCCTGTCTGGGAGGAACTTGAACCGTTGTTCTTGGTGATCTCGTAGGACTTCTGTCCGTTGTCTCCTGCCTGTGAAGAGGAGCTTCCCTGACTGTTTGACTGGGAACTGCTCTTCCCTGCACCGGTTGAAGCTGAACTTGATGTTCCCACAGCTGGGGATCCTGCATTGGCAGTGGATCCCTGAGAACCCTGGGGGCTTGAAGGGTTAGATGTACCCGTACTTGCTGCAAATGCAGCACTTCCTGTTGCAGTGTAAAGTTTGCTCTTAAGCTGTGCAAGCATATCAGGGTTTATGTACTGGGTTGCCCATTTCATCATGGCTATGTTACCGCAGCTGCAGTCGCAGCATGCAACACCATTCTGGATAACCATCTGTGCCCATGTGTTTGCAACCAGTTTCATGGTTGCAGTGTCAGGCTTCCAGTAGCCCTTGTAGGCTGCTGTGAGCATGGTTCCTGTCATGCTGATCATGGAGTAGGCGTTGTTTCCAGTGGAGAGCCACTTGGTAACGCCGGTGTTGTACTGGTCCTTCAAGTAGGTGTTCACTGCCTCGTCCCACATCCAGTCCTTGACAAGCTCTGGATTGGTGACCTGCCATCCCCAGAGATTGGATATGAACTTGTTGGACATTTCCCTTGCACCACTGTATCCTTCACCCATCATCCCCTGTATCCACTGGGGGTTAAGGTAACGGGTTCGCAGTTCCATTCCCATGTAACTTTCAAGGGACATTACCCTTGCGTTGTTGCGGTTTGCATATGAGAGAACGTTAAGATCAGGTACCTTTCCATCATTGGCGCGTTTTATAGCCAGTGAAAGTCCTCCGAAGTAGTCGAAGAAGTCGTCGTTGTCCATTACCCCATAGACGTTTGAGCTCCTGCTGTGGTAGGCTGTTCCAACACCCTTAAGAAGGTCCTTGAAGAGGTCAGTGTTGGGTGTGCCCCAGTTCCTCTCGGTGTAGGAGTGGCCCATCCTCTCAAGGTACATATCCGCTATGGTGTCTGTGCTGTTCCATGTCCATGACTGTTCCACTGCTTTGCTGACACCTGCACCGTATTCACCCACAGCATCAGAGAATATCCTGGTTATTGCAAGTTCACCTGCATCGTTGGATGATACTCCCTTTGTTTTGAGATCCTGAACTGTCTGCAGCCAGTGCTTGGCAATGTAATTGGTTTCAAGTGATTCATTTCCATAGATGCCTGTTGAGAAAGTTGCTTTGGTTGAGTAGCCTGCTGTTACCAGGGGTTGCAGTGCGTAGTCAAGGCTGTCCTTGAGGTTGCTGTACTTGGGATCGCTGCATATGGTTTTATAGGATGCTGCAAGCGCAACCCGGTAGGATCTATCCATGTTCACCAGTAGTTTTGGGAACAGGTCCCTGAAGAGTCCGCTGGTGGTTGTTATAACGTCGATCCTTGGGCGCGTGTAGTTTGCAGGTAGTGGTGAGAGTCCCATTTCAACACGGGTTTTGTTGAGGTCAGATGTGAGTTCTGAGCTTGGTGTTGCAACCATCTTGCCCACGGTACCTCCCTGGTTGAGCCATTTCTCTGTTTTTTCAGGTTCCACTCCAAGCATCCTGAGTACAAAAGATGCCATGGTTCCGTCATCACGGGAGGTTTCAACACACCATACAACTGCCGCTATCTTCTCAGGAAGGTCTTTCTGGTCGAACTGCGCCAGTGCCATGTCTGCAAGTTTCTTACCAAGCTCCCATGCTGATTTCTTAGGAAGCTGGTTGTCGTTGGTTGAGTAGAAGTTCTTACCAGTTGGCAGGGCGTTCACGTTGTTTATTGGGTCATTCCCTGTTGCCGGGGACACGTAGCTTCCACTGAGTGCACCCAGAAGTGAGTTCATTTCACAGGTAGGACTTTCACTCAGAAGCTTCCTGTAATCCTCCATGTTTCCACCGTTGGCCTCTGCCATGGCTTTGGCCATCATATCAATTTCCTCACTACTCCAATTTCCTCCAAAGGTGTGAAGACCACATGGAGTTAATGTGCCCTCCATCTCATCCAGAAAGTCATCGATCTTAGTTATGTCTGCATCTGTGAGGTTTTTGGGGTTTACTATGCCAAGTTCCCCTGCAAGGTTGAGTTTCACCACGTTGTTACCTATCTCGGTTTTGTACTGCTCCTTAAGCTGGCTTCCATCTGGATCTGTACTGTGGAGTTTGTAGTTGTCCATGGATGTTTTCAGGACGGTGTAATTTCCATAGAGGGCTGTTGAGTTCATTGGTGGAATCATATGGTCTATTATCACTGCGTTTCCCCGTCTCTTGGACTGCAGTCCCTCTGCAACTCCGTCCATACTGTAGATGTATATGGACGGAACATTCCCAGAGACCAAATCTGAATAATCAAAGCTTGTCAGTGCAACTTCCTTCCTTGGCAGCCATTCGTAGGTTGCGTGTCTTCCAAGGTGGACCTGTGCATCTGCTCCAAACACCTCATTCACCCATGCGTACCATGCAAGGTACTGGTGGGGTGGTGAAACTGCTGTGTTGTGGTAGAGTTTCTCCACATCTGCCTCCCATCCCCTCTGGGGTTCGGGACCTATGTAAACGTTTCCAAAGAACATTCCAGGGATGACGACATATTCAGTGCCGTTTTTCTTCACTGTCATTATGTTTCCCGGTGCCTCACCCCATCCTGAAAGGCCTGACATGTTCAGTGCCCTGAACTCTGCCTTTGCAGCGTAGAAATCGTTCCATTTGGTGGAATCACCATTTACAATTGATTTTAATGCTGTGTTCATCCTTTCAAGGAGTGCGTCTGCCTTTGCTGATTTATTTGTGTAGGTGTCTGCCAGGCTTTTTGTTTGGTTGGTCCATTTGTCTATTGCTGTTAAGGTTGCGTCGGTTGATCCATTGCTGATTCCGATTTTGGTGAGTTCCTCTATGTAACCTGTGGGTCCCTCAACCACCTCCTTCTGGACTAGTGGGTCCTGTTTGGCAAACCATGCTTTGTACTTGTCTGCCTCCCACAGTATGGTGTTTGGGTTTTCTGCAAGTTTCTCAAGTTCTCCTGGTGCCCAGTTTGCAACGTTGATTCCCCTCTTGATCATCTCATCCACAAGTTGGGTTGAATTGTTTGGAATGTTTTCCACGGTGTAATTTTGGGCTTTGAGTGTCTGTAGTATGTTCATTATGCTTTCAGGGACGTTGAGGTAACTTGCACCGATGTTCTGTTTGCCTGGTGGGTAGTTGTAGTAGATCATTGCGATCTTTTTGTCACTGTTACCCATGGTCTGAAGGTTCACCCAGTTGGCTATCCTGTCTGAAAGAGTGTTGATCCTCTCTGTTACTGGTTTGAACCTGGATATCTGTGCTCCAGTTACTGGATCTATCGTTGTTTCGCTTGCTGCAACAAAGGTTGGTTCTATTATTCCCTGAGTCTCTGCATTGGCTATCTTGTAGTAAACCTCGTTCCAGGGCAGACCCTCCTGTGAAACAAGCCAGTCCCCCTCTGTTCTTTTATCGGTTCTCATGGCCTTGAAAACAGGTACGTTGAGGCTTTCAAGCAGGGTACTGGTGTTGTTGTTTCCCAGTGTGAAGTCAAAGAAGCTCACAACTGCGTTCACCTTGTTCTGGGGGTCTGTGAAGAACGTGGCCATTGCAGTCTGTACACTGGCACCTGATGATCCAACGATGGGTATCACGTTGAATCCCCTGGCAACCAGGGTATCTATGAGGCTCTGGTAGTGGTCCATGTTTCCGTTTGTAACGTAGCTCACATCATCCACGATTCCAACTGTGGGTGCGCTGCTGTTTTTTGAGTAGATTTTCAGGTAGTCCTCAAGGCTGTTGAAGGTTTTACCATCCCTGTAAAGCATCTCCTTTTTGGTTAAAATACAGGGCTCTGGATCCCATGAGGAGTCCCATGAACCTCCATGTGAAATTTCATAACCTTTTATGGAGTATTTAAACTGGTTTTCAAAGTTCTGGGTTCCCTTCTGGGTGTAGCAGAGTGCCATGTCTATCCACTCCACACCCCCGGGGTTGTACTGGGGGCTTGAAGAGTTGGACCACGTTGATCTGTAGGTTTCAAGTGCTGTTGTGTTGCGGTTTTTAACTGCCAATCGCAGGGAACTCAGTTCTGAGTCTGATAATCCACTGAATATTTTTTTACCGTTAACCTGGTTCATTCGGGTCAGGTTGCTGGTTGTGCCCTGATCATCCACCATGAGGAAGTCCTTATCATTCAGGAGTCCTTTGTTGGTTGATATGAGGTTCCAGAGTTTTTTGTTCACTGTTTCGGATATCCATTCACCTATCACTATCTGGGAGCTCTCGATCAGGGCCTTCAAATCACTGTCGTTCATTGCTTCTATCTGCTTGTAGGAACGCACCTCAAATGAAACTGGTGCATCGTAGTTTCCCACTGGATTGAAGAGTTCCATGACCTTGTATGCAGCATCGTTTATGGATTTTATGTTGGCATCTGAACTTATAACGAAGACCTTTGGGTCAACCAGTCCCTCCTTGGAACCTTTGGTCTTTAGATCCGGAAAGGTTGATGTCCTTGAATCATTTGAAATCTCTGAGTTAACTGGAGAGTTTGAGGAGTTTGAAGGGGCGGATCCTGTAAAATTAAGATTTTGAACAGTACAATTCTCTGTTTCCACCGGTTCGACTCCAGAATCATCCATCCCTGCTGCTGTAACCGGTCCCATGGAGCTCATCATGAGTATGAAGCATATCAGCAATGAACTGAGTTTTTGATTAATACATTTCACCTCCTTTTTATTTTTTAATGTGCAAATGTAGGTAAGAGTAATACTATATATAGTATTTGTGTTATTAATTATGGGTAGGAAAACAAGGACATAGTAATACTTATAAGAATAATAATATTTTTATCCTAAAAATTAATGATTTTTTAATATAAATTGCGAATTTTCAAGGGTTAAAAGTAATAACCGCTTCCTTTAGTTTGAAATCGTTCATCCCAGGATACGAATAACAAAACAAATCCCCCTATTATTTTATCTGTCTCAGAGGGCAATTAGTAATACTTTTTATTAGAAAATTATTTATAAAGGTTTGTACTACTTTTATTTATATAAGTAGGAGGTGTTGATGTGGATGATGAACTGAAGTACA
>ENA-UOOE01001892-UOOE01001892.1-fermentation-metagenome-genome-assembly--contig:-NODE-1892-length-16367-cov-120.980383_pt1 | contig 16367 bp, 15 predicted proteins | sample MGYA00245776_ERZ724021 | MGnify/ENA primary metagenome ERZ724021 (study PRJEB28704, sample SAMN03018321) | fermentation metagenome | biome: anthropogenic terrestrial biome; feature: soil... | reverse complement strand
CCAAGCTTTTTAAGAAAAAGCTTGAGCAAAAATTAGTAGTAGCTTAAACTTGTTAGCACCAAGCTTTTTAAGAAAAAGCTTGAGCAAAAATTAGTAGTAGCTTAAACTTGTTAACGCTATTTGACCTCGCCTTGATAGAAGGTTTTCACGTGATACCAAGATTGAAAGAGGTCTGAAAAATTTCAAGTTCATCCAATCAAAGGCTTCCCAAATAAGATCTTCCCAGGATCTAAACGCCATACGTAACGCCATACGTAACGCCATACGTAACGCCATACGTATTATTTCCATATGTAAATAATGCCTTTCCGCAAAAGCCGGAGAAGGCAAGCTGAATACCAATAATCATTAAAAAGGTGTTAAGAATGAAGATTCCAAAGAGGTTCAGAACTTACTGCCCGTTCTGTAAGACCCATCAAGAAGTAGTCGTTGAAAGGGTCAAGAAGGGTCAGGCTTCATCAATGGCCCACATTACGAGGCAGAAGAACAGACAGCAAGGCATAGGGAACAGCGGAAAGTTCTCCAAGGTACCTGGTGGCGACAAACCCACAAAACGTATCTGGCTCAGATACCGCTGCACAGTATGTAAGAAAGCTCACCAGAGACCCTGCTTCAGGGCAAAGAAGTTCGAGTTCAAGGAGTAAGATAAAATGGTAGACTATATCCAGAGGCCAAAAAGCAGGTTCCTGCGCGTAAAGTGCAACGACTGCGAAAACGAACAGATCATATTCGGAAGCGCTAGCCGTAAAATCACCTGCGTTGTCTGTGGACGGACCCTTGCCGAACCAACCGGTGGAAAATCGACAATTACTACTCATATTCTGGAAGTGCTTGAATAACCGAACAGGTAAAAGCACTTTACAGCATTAGAGTAACAAGTAACAAAGATATAAAACTAGAGAAGTGGTGCGAATGGGAAACGATAACTGGCCCGAAGTCGGAGAATTCGTTGTCTGTACTGTAAAGAATGTAACGGATTTCGGAGCCTATGTCGAGCTTGAGGAGTTCGGAGGAAGAGAAGGTTTTATTCATATCTCCGAAATTAAAGCAGGCTGGGTCAAGTACGTCAGGGACTACGTAAGGGAAGGGCAGAAGATAGTCTGCAAGGTTCTTAACGTGGACCCTTCCCGCGGCCACATAGACCTTTCATTGAAAGACGTAAACGAGCACCAGCGGCGCGCTAAAATCCAGGAATGGAAAAATGAGCAAAAAGCCGCTAAATGGCTCCAGTTCGTGGCTGAAGAGACGAAAACCGATGAAGGTACCCTGGAATCTTTGCACGAAAAACTCGTAGAAGAGTTCGGAAGTGCATATACAGCCTTTGAAGAAGCTGCCATCGAAGGGGAGAAAGCCTTCAAAGGAGTCAAAATTAATAAAAAATACTTAAAGAGCATAATCAAAATTGCAGGGGAAAACATCAAACTGCCTTTTGTAGACATTGCAGGCTATGTTGATCTGACTTGTGACCTTCCAAATGGCATAGAAATCATAAAGCAAGCCCTGAGTGCTGCAAATTCTATCAATGATGTTGATGGAAAAGACATAAGGCTTGAAATAAGTTACACAGGGGCTCCAAGATACCGAATCAAGGTAATTGCCCCGGATTACAAGAAAGCCGAATCAGTCCTTAAAAAGTCTGCCCAGACAGCAGTCGATACTATTGCCAAACTTGGCGGACATGGGACTTTCAAGCGGCACATCGAATCGGCAAAGGCGTGATATCCTTTGGGACAAAAGATCCGCAAATGCAAAAATTGCGGTAGGTACACTTTAAGGGAAATTTGTCCGGTTTGTGGGGGAAAAGTTTTTCCTGCACATCCGGCCCGCTTTTCTCCTCATGACCCTTATGGCAAGTACCGCAGAATGGCAAAGAAAGGATAAGGAATTGTTATGCAACAAAGTACACTTGTCCGCCTGAAAGAAAATCTTGAACTTAATAAACCAATCCTTGTAGTAGGACTTCCAGGAGTAGGACTCGTAGGTAAGCTAGTGGCAGAGCATTTGGTAGACGAACTAGGGGCTGAAAAAATTATTGAGGTTTATTCCCCACATTTTCCACCTCAGGTTCTGGTCAATAAAGACTGTACGGTCCGTCCTGTAAGCAATATTATATATTACGCAAAAGCGAAAGAGAATGATATCCTTTTCCTTGTAGGAGATCATCAGAGCACGACCTCGCAAGGGCATTACGAGCTCTGTTCGCTTTATCTTGACATTGCACAGGAATTTGGAGTGCCGAGAATTTACACACTCGGAGGGTATCCCACAGGCAAACTGACCTATGAGGAAACTGTCCTTGGGGTCGCCAATAACACGAAATTGATTGAAGAAATCAAAGAGTATGGGGTAGAGTTCAGGGAATCTGAACCCAGCGGAGGTATAGTTGGAGCATCGGGCCTGCTTGTAGCTTTCAGCAAGATGCGAGGTATTGATGCTGCCTGTCTTATGGGCATGACCCCAGGATATCTAATGGATCCTAAAAGCGCCCAGTCCCTTCTAAAGGTGCTCTGTAGGATATTCGGGATCGAGGTAAACACAGAGTCTCTTGAGAAAAAGGCAGAGGAAATGGAAAGCATCCTTGAAAAGCTAAAGGAAAAAGAAGAGCAACAGACCTTCCAGGAAGTCAAACCGACTGAAGAAGACCTGCGCTATATAGGGTGACAGGACCTTAGAAATAAAATAATCAGGAAATTAAAAATAATATCTAACTAAGGTTATTATTAAGGCAAGAGCTGAAAATTAGAGTTTTCCGGTAAAGGGAAAGGAATGAAAGTCAACACAGATCTCCATCTCCACTCAAAATACTCCATGGCATCTTCCAAAAAAATGGAACTGCCGACAATTGCAAGGGAGGCTTCAAAAAAAGGGATGGAGTTAATCGGTACTGCTGACTGCACTCATCCGAAGTGGCTTGAAGAGATCAAAAGAGTAGCCGTTTCGGATGAAGAAATCCGCATAGATGAGATTTATTTTATCCCTACTACCGAGGTAGAAGATAGCAAACGCGTGCACCATCTCCTTATTTTGCCTTCGATTTCAAAAGCTGAAGAGTTGGCCGAGCGCATTGCTCCTTTTGGCAACCTTGAATCCGATGGCCGCCCGAGTATCAGGCTGGATGGCAGTGAAATTGCCGAAATTGCAAAAGATATCGGAGCTCTTATTGGCCCCTGCCATGCCTTTACGCCCTGGACCGCTCTTTACGGCTACCATGACAGTCTGAGAAGCTGCTACGGGGACATGACAGATTATATTTCTTTTCTGGAGCTTGGCCTGAGTGCGGACAGCGATTATGCCGACCGAATAGAAGAGCTTCACCGCCTGACTTTTCTTTCGAATTCAGACGCTCATTCCCCTTCGACTAACAAACTGGCAAGGGAGTTTACACAGTTTGATATGCCTGAGCTTACCTTTGACGGCTTGAAAAAAGCTATTCTCAGAGAGCAGGGATATAAAGCTACTTTGAATGTAGGGTTCTTTCCCGAAGAGGGAAAATACAACCGATCAGCCTGCATTAAGTGTTTTACCCAGTATCCTCTGCCTGAAGCCGTAGAGAATAAGTGGCGCTGCCCGATCTGCGGAGGCGTCATAAAGAAAGGGGTTTTCGACCGAGTTAATGAACTTGCAGACTTTAAAGAGCCAAAACACCCTGATTACCGTCCTCCTTACCTACACCTAATTCCTCTTGCCGAGATTATCCAAATGGCTCTCGGCCATGCAAGCGTTCAGACAAAAGGCGTGCAAACAGCCTGGAATAAACTTATAGAGCGCTTTGGGAACGAAGTCAAAGCTCTTATTTACTCCGAGCCTGAAGACCTGAAAATCGTTGGTGACGACCGGATAGTAAATGCAATTCTGGCTTTTAGGAAAGGAAATGTAATAATCCATCCCGGTGGAGGTGGCCAGTACGGCTGGCTTGAGCTGCCTGAAAACCTGAAAAATGAGGAAATTCGGCACACAGGACAGCTTTCATTTGCAGACCTCGAAAAGGTAAATCCAGGGAAAATAACTAAGTCTAAGGAGAAGAAGGACAAGAAGACTCGGAAAGAGACTGAAGAAAGCGAAAAAGAAGGATCACGAGATAAAGAGTCGGATGAAAATGCAGGCCAGAGTTCACTTTTCGATTTTTGAGGTGTTAATTTCAGATTTTGAGGTATAGATCCTGCTTATGACAAAATATATAAGAAAGAAGGTATATTCACTAACCCTGCATCTGAAACATGTTAAATCAAAAACGTTGGGCAATGCCCGAGAATTTTCCTAATTTAAAAACAAAATGCCCAGGTAGTCTAGTGGTAAGGCGACGGTCTCGAAAACCGTTTCTTCTTTGGGAGAGCGCAGGTTCAAATCCTGCCCTGGGCGTGGATCTTTAAATTAAAAATTTAAATAAAAACTACTTGCTCTTAAATAGTAATTTTGCTCTTTTCCTTATATTCCTTTGTAAGTTCTACGTATTCCTCAGCATTTTTTGATATGGCCTCGATTTTTACTTCTTCGAGTTCTCTTTTGCTTGAAACCAGTAAGATTTTCAGAATTATTTTTCATTCTCAGAAACTTAGTTGACTATTTGAAATCTGAGATCTCGAAGAGAAATTTTGAATTTTAAGATCAGCATTATATGTAAAAGAAAAAATGCCAAATTGATTTTTTTCTCTTTTATTTTTTCAAAGAGCTGTTTTAAGGTATCTTCATTACTCTGAGTGAATTTAAATGGAGAATCAAGGAACGGTTCAAAGTAAATAGGCAAATCGTCAAATCTGTAGAACGTCCCGTCACATTCCATGGCGTCCATGACTCCTGGAAGCACAATGTCTGAGATCGACATAGTTGGACAAGGAACTGTATCCAGGCAGATCAAAGGAATTTCTGCAAGGTAAGCTGCACAGTCAGGTGGGATCTGACTCAAAAGATCAGCACATATTACAAAAGCTGCATCTACGTCCTTTTCTCTAAGTAAATCCACGGTTGTGAATTCTCCAGGGTTGTAACGTGGGTATCCACGCGTGAAGTCAAGCCCGAAGGGGTAACCGTACATGTAGGAAGCAACCTGGTTAAAGCCTGCCACGTTGCAGTGACTACGGATAACTCCAATGGTAAATTTGGAATAATTGTTCAGCTCTTTCACAAGGTTCATGGCAATTTCAATATTCCTGTACTTCCCAAGGGATGAAGAGAGTCCAACTCCTACTGAGATCGTCCCAAAGTTGCAGTTCTTCATCATATCGAGCATATCTTCCATAACAGGAATGGAAACTCCTGTAATCTCCTCTATGGAATGATGAGGAGTTTTTCTATGTAAAAGCGTCAAGAGTGCGCTTATTAGCTCATAGTCGGAGTCCGGGTTAAGCTGCACGTGCAGGTCAGAAGCTTTAGCAGTTAGAGTTTTTCTTGGGTCTACAGTAATGATTGTCCTGTCAAAACGCCCACGTTTTGTCCAGTAACCTCTGGGGAAAACCCCATATCTGGACATCTGCCTGGGCATGGATTCAAGTGGATTTGTTCCCCAGTAGACCATGAGATCTCCCCTGTTTTTCTTTTGTCCTTCAGTTGCACCTATTTTTCCGGCTTCCTGAGTTCCCATCACTGTGGCCCCATTGACGATTGTATCAACAGTTGCACCCAAATATTCTCCTATCATAAGCCCCACTTCATGTGCTTCACATGAAGTTTCACTGCCTATGAAAATCAGGGGGCGCTTCGCCGAAGCCAGGATGTCCGCAGCTATTTCAAGGGCTCCATCCCAAGAAACTGGTCTTGATTTCCCTCCGAACTTTAGAAGGGGCTGTTTAAGTCTTTGGGGACTTGTAATCTCCTTAAATCTGGAAATCCCCATCTTGCATACATTTTTAGCTTCAATCTTTTCATCCTTGATTTCAACCTGGATATCGTCGCAGGCAGCCCCACAGACAGGACAGACTATGTTTTTGAAAAACATAATCAATGCCCTCCAGCATAAAATTTTGGTATTGTATATTCGGTGCACATTTCAGAAAAAATCGATAGTAGCGTCTCATCTTGCATTTTACTTGCCTCTCAACATTGTTCTGTGCACTGCACAGCAGTTCATTTCCATGCTAATGAATAATGCACAGTAATTTCACAGCACTGTACCATTTTTATGAACTAGTACTTCAATGTCAACAGGTTTTCAGGAATACGCCTTTTTCCCTGCATCCTGGAAGACGGGTGGGGGAATTAAGGAGAGACCATAAACTTTCCAGATCCCAATAGAAAAAATCCGCGTTCAAATCTTTTGCTGTCGTTTACCAGTTAGTAGATTCCCAGACCTACGTTTGTTACCAGTAAACTAATTTCTCTTTCAAATTCATATAACTTATATAAAGAATTTGCATTAGGAAATAAATTTACAACTAAAATATAAACATACCGGTTCCTAGATTTCAAGTGGAAATTTTATGTTCCTTTTAAAAACCTGACTATACATAGGAAACTAACCACATAGGAAACTAACTTTATTAATTCTTAAGATTCACATGGAGATATATTTATATAGTGGTTGACGGAAGTTTAATTTCCGTGTTGAATGGAGGATCAAATATAAAATTAAGCGCAAGCAACGTTTTAAAAGGTAAGGTTAAAAGCATTGTCACCGGGATGGGAAGCTCTGAAATCATAACAGAATTGCCAGAAGCAACAGAAATCACTTCCATCATCACAAAAACATCAGCTGAAAATCTGAACTTAAAAATAGGAAACGAGATTTATGCATCATTCAAGGCCTTAAGTGTGATGATAGCCACGGATTAATTACTTATTTTTTTCATCAGTTGATGATGAAAAAGTATAATCAACATAAAAACATTAGTTCGTGCCGTAAACTATTTAATAGAGAACGGATATTTCAGTTCCTTGCGAAATATTCTATAAAGGGGCTGTGGCCTAGCCCGGCATGGCGATGGGCTCCAGCGGATAAATGATGAACAACGGGTCTACCGAGTCTTTCCCGACGGGGCAGGACAATGAGGAACCGTTGGAGCACTGATAGATGCTCACCAGAAAACTGTATAAGCAGTTGTTCGGAGATACCCGTCGATCGTGAGTTCGAATCTCACCAGCCCCACATTTTTCTTTAATTTTACTTTTCTACATCATTCTTTTAACATTTTCTCCCATATTTTCGGATCTCGTATCAATTTTGGTGAATTTAGAGGTTTAATTCTTTAATACTTAGGTATGTAGAGAATGATAAAAAGTAATACTTTCACGTAACTTCCCCAACGGTTAATAATCTGCAGATCCAATCTTCTTCTACCTGCTCAAACCTGCTCAACAGCAAGCGAGGTTCTATCTTGAGGCACGAAAAAGAAGAAGTAGCTGTCCTTGTCAGAGCCGTTCCCGAGAAAAGCAAAAAGGATGGGAATGGGCATGCCGTCGGGATAATCGGTATTAATAAGCATGGAGAACTGCTGAGGCTCTATCCTCTGGGATTCAGATACGGGGAAGGACTGGTTGATTTCAGGAAGAATGACCTGCTAGAATTTACGGTTACCAGACCTGAGCATGATGTCAGGTGGGAGAGCAGGAAAGTCCTCAGTCACGTGAACCTGGAAAAGCCCCTTAAAGAGAGGGAAATAAAAGAGCTTGTCCTGCCGCTCGTAACATCTATTGAAAAGCTAAATCTCAAGGGAGCGACCCTTGGAGTGGTAAAACCGAAAATCTTAGACCTCGAAATAAAGGTGAACAGCACTGAGGCTTATGACCGGCAGCAGTATTTTAATCTCATAGGAGATTTTCTGGAAAAAGGGGAAAAAGCTGCCCGAATGCCTGTCGAGATCAGGTATTTTTTCAAGTGTGAGGGAGAAAATGCCTGCAGGGGGCATAAAATAACCCTGCTCGACTGGGAATTTAACGAAGATGTGCGGAATATCATAAGGGACGAGCAGGAGCCGGCAGCCATAGAGAGTAAAATAAAAAAGCATTTCTCGGACCTCATGAAAGAAAGAGAACTTTATTTTATCATGGGGACGCATTTCACGTATGGAACCTGGATTATAACAGGACTTTTCTGGCTGGAAAAAAACGGAAAGCTTCAGAGCAGTCTTTCCGAATTTTAAAATAATAGAAAGAAAAAAATTGGTTAGAAAGTTAGAAATGATAAAGAAAAGAGTGGCCTAACTCAAGAATTAACCTAACTCAAGAATTAACCTAACTCAAGAATTAACCTAACTACATTATAGAATTTCTAATCCTTCAAGTTCCTTTTCCAAAAAGGCTTCCAGCCTATCCATACCTTCTTTTATATTTTCGATGCTATTGGCGTATGAAAAACGTAGATAACCTTCAGCCCCGTTACCGAAATCGATTCCAGGCGTGACTGCAACGCCAGCTTCGTTAAGGATACGGCGACTCAATTCCAAGGAGTCGCTGCCGTACTTGCGAGCATCGGCAAGGACATAAAAAGCTCCCGTTGGCTCCTTGCGGACATCAAGGCCCATTCCAATAAGTCTTTTTAACATATATTGGCGGCGTGTATTATAAGTCTGGATCATCTTGTCAACGTGTTCCTGCGGACCTTTGAGAGCCGCGATTCCTGCCTCCTGGACAAAGGAATTGGCGCAGATAAAAAAATTCTGGTGGATTTTCTGAATTGCACGGACGCACTCAGGAGGACAAATAATATAGCCGAGCCTCCAGCCGGTCATTGAATATAATTTGGAAAAGCCATTCAGGACAAAGGCGTTTTTCGTATACTCCAGAATAGTGTGCTCTTCTCCGCTATAGATCAGACCCTGGTAGATTTCGTCTGAGACAATAGGAATTCCTTTTTCATCTGCGATCTCGGCAAGGCCCTGCAAGCTTTCCGGAGACATGACATGACCTCCAGGATTTGAAGGACTGTTAATCAGGATGGCTTTAGTATTCGAGCTCAAGCACTGCCTTACTGTTTCGGGTTCCAGAGCAAACCCATTTGTCTCGCTCGTGTAAACAAAAACAGGAGTTCCACCCAGATATTTCACGAAATTTGGATAGCAAGCATAATGAGGGTTCGACATTATGACTTCATCCATTTTCTCAAGCAGGGCCATAAAAACAATCAAGAGAGCCGGACTTGTGCCGGATGTTACAATAACCTGATCCGGGCTAAGCTCGACTCCGAACTTCTGCTGGTAAGATTCGACTATTGCCTCTCTGAGCGAAAGAAGTCCTTGGCTGTGAGTGTATTTTGTGGATCCCTGGTAAATAGCAGCACAGGCGGCTTCACAGATATGGGGAGCCGTAGGAAAATCAGGTTCTCCTATCTCGAGATGAATTATTTGTTTTCCCTCAGCTTCCAGAGCCTGAGCACTTTCCAGCACTTCCATCACATAGAAAGGAGGGATATCTTCAGATTTTTTTGATAGGATGCATTCGGAGTTTATTGAAAACATAAAAGACCTTCTGAAAATCAATTGTTGTGAAAGGAGCTGAGGTAAAAGCAAGTAACACCGCTGAAGTTATACCTATATTTGAAACTGCGTATGCTTTCAAGATTTAAATATCCTGTGGGAAAAACAGAATCAGAAATAATAGGATAGGAAGAAAAAGGCCGAATCCTAAGAGGCCCGAAAGGAAAAAGGGTAATTCCTGAGAAAATTGGGAGAAAAAACTAGTTCCTTGTATGAAACCAGTATTTAAGAGCTTAATTTCTTGGCATGGTTTTTTCGAGAATTTTTACATCTGAACTGCTCCAGCCCTGGTCTTCAAGTATTTTCACAAAATCAAGCTGGAAAGCTTGGAATTTTTCAAGATTCTCAGGGATAATACTAAGGAAGTCATAGTCCCCATATGCTCCTGCAAAGAAGGAAGATACTGTTTCCTCAAACTTTTCTTCGATTCTCTGCGGGTACCAGAATCCGTTCTGTGAGAGTAAAACAATGTTAGGATCAGGAACAGGAATATCATCCGAGTAAATGTAAAGCCCTATGGAAACCTCTTCCCCGTACTTTGCAAGAACCAGTTTTTTCTCAAATCCTGATTTCTGGAGCTTAAGAAACCATTCGCCCTTTAAAAGATCAGCAGTTTCATTGAGAACTCCATGGGCTTTGAGTATCTTTTCTGCTACCTTTTGTATTTCCAAGATAGAATTTTTGCGCTGCTCCTCGGACATTTCAAGACAGGGCATACAGCTTTCACCGGCTGGAACCCCAGCATACTGAGCCTCCCCCTCACCGGGTTTTTTCGTTTCTTCGCCTTTTCCTTCAGATTCTTTTCCCGCCCCCCACTGAACATCAGGAACAGTCTGCCGCATATTATATTCTGGATATTTTACCATAACTTTGCACCCCTATATTATAATAGGAATACTCATAAATATTAGGTGTTCTGCAAGTCTTCTCGCAAACCTTTTCAAAAAGGTTTGATCGAAAACGTCGTGACGGTATGATAAAACGGCGCAACGGTTTGGTTGAAATTTCATGATCCGGGCTTTTTTCAGGCGCCAAATTTGTTTCTGCCTTAACCGAGTTGGTATTCCGGTTTTTCCCGGAGTCAGAACCCTTATTCTCATTTTCGGAAGCAAGCCACCTGACTCCAAGATATACAAATGGGGTATCAAGAAGAGCGAAAATCACTTTAAGAGTCCAGAGCGGCAAAACCATAGAGAATATCGCAACTGCATCCATCTCAGGAGCTGCATGATAGAAAGCAATAAACATAAAAACGATAGAATCAAACAGCTGGGAAACAATTGTTGAAAGGTTATTTCTAAGCCACAGGTATTTGCCCTTCGTTTTCTGCTTCCAGAAATTAAAAGCCCAGAGATCGTGGTACTGGCTTATAATAAAAGCGATCATACTTGCCAGAATAACTCGCAAGGAGTTTGAAAAAACGCAGTTATAAGCCTCATCGTGCGGATATAGAGGGGAAGGAGGGAGACCTGTACTTGCAAATACAAAAAGTACAGCAATGCAGAGTGAAAGAAAACCTGCGTGTACAAAAATCTTTGATACTTCTTTTCCCTTGACCTCTTCTACTATATCTGTAATAAGAAAGGTAATCGGATATCCGAAAATCCCTACTGAGGTTACGATTCCAAAGATCTCAATTAGCTTGCTGCCTAGAAGATTTCCAAGGAGCAGAGAGCTGACAAAAGCTGTCAGCAAAAGTTGGATTTTATAATCTATAGATTGTTTCATGAATTCTCAGGGTTTAAGTTGGGTTTGGCGGGTTGGAATGGAATTGGGGATTGAATATGGATTTAGGGATAAATTATAAGCGGAATATTATAATTTATAAAATACCGGTTCACCGGATTCAGGAAAGACGAGCTGTAAAGTAAGGGCTGCAGAAGCAAAAAGTTACTTGAAACGCTCTGCTCTTCTGAAAAGGTTTTGAGGTGACCGGTCTACCTCATCACATATGACCTTGTGAGGAATAGAAGAGGGCAGAATAGAACAGGCCTGGCTGTCCGTGCCTCGCAGCCCCCAGGTCTCGTCTGTGAGCAGGAAATAAGAGTTTTCAAGCCTGATACCTTTTGATTTCAGGGAAGAAAGAATCTCTGGATTTGAGAGGTCTTTTTGAATTTCTTCCGCAGCTTTTACCTGAGTGCCTGGTCCTCCTTTTTTTACAGGATAAAGTAGATCATCAGAAAGGATTTTTTCCATCGTTCGGACTACCAATCTGTAACAAGTTTTTTTATTGGTTGACATTTCCGGCACTTTCTCAAGATAAAAAACATTGCTCTTATTGCGGGCAATATCCAGGAGAATATCTTCACGTCTTGAAAAAGATTCTACATTACATGTAGATATACTTGATAAAAAAATAGGAAATTTTTTGGATAGGCTGTCTGCAGCTGCCTGATTCATCTTCTCACGGGGAATATACTCAAAGCTGATCCTGGACCCTGAAAACTCCTTATCTAATTCCTGCACCTTTCCCTGAAAAACTTTTACGGCTTCAGTAGAATCATTATAAATAATTATTTCCGTATCACCTTTGAAAAAAATCCTGACAAGGGATATGGCAAAATTAAGGGCTGCAAGCTCGCAATCAAGATTATTGTGAGGTTGATCCTGGACTTTAGTCGTTGACTGGTGAATCTGCCTGCTGTCCCGGAGTAGCACGCAGCCGATATAGGCGTCTTCGTTTTCATTGTAGGATGAGTCACAATAGACTTCAAGCATCTTTACTTTCACCTTTCTGGTAGAGAGAATCTACAGTAAAACAAAACTGGATGATTATAACAGAGAAACTATAGATTAACTGTTATTGATATTGATAATTATGCTCTTACAAAAGTATTACGCTAATTCTAGAAAAAGGCTTTCAGTCTTTACTGCTGAAAAGAAAAATAGGAAAAGAGAAAGAAGAGAAAAGCTGTAATCAGATAATTATCGTAGCTCCCCTTTCGTCCTTTTCTTCATTAAAGTCCGTGACAAGGGCTTCGGTTGTAAGTACCATTCCTGCAATCGAGGCCGCGTTCTGGAGGCCGCTTCTGACCACTTTCGTAGGGTCAATGACGCCTGCTTCGAAAAGATCTTCAAAGACATCTTTCTTTGCGTTGTACCCAAAGAGCTCGCTGGATTCAGCCCTGATGGTTGCAACGACCTCAGCACCTTCCTTGCCTGCATTTTCAGCGATCTGGCGTACCGGTTCCTCAATAGCTCTCTGGACTATCTTTACGCCTACCTCCCTGTCGCCTTCAAGTTTCAGGGAGTCCAGAATAGCAGTTGCACGGAAAAGACTTATTCCACCACCTATAACCACACCTTCTTCAATTGCGGCTTTTGTTGCATTGAGAGCATCATCAATTCTCATCTTTTTCTCTTTCAGCTCGGTTTCGGTTGCAGCTCCTACTTTGATTACTGCGACCCCGCCTCCTAACTTTGCCTGGCGCTTTTTGAGTTCAGTCTTCCTGTAGTCCGTATCTGCAATGTTAACCTGAGCTTCGATGAGGCTGACCCTTTCCTTAATCTTTGCTTTATCGCCCCTGCCTTCCACAATGATGGTCTTGTGGTTGTCAACTGTGATTTTCCTGGCACTTCCGAGCATATAGTCATCGAATTCCTCAAGCTTCATACCTTTGTCTTCGGTGATTACCTGCCCGCCTGTCAGTACGGCAATATCTTCAAGCATCTCCTTTCTCTCATTTCCAAATCCAGGAGCCTTGACAGCACAGACTCTCAGTGCCCCGCGAATAATATTCAGGATCAGAGCAGCCTGGGCATCCCCATCGACATCGTCGGCAATAATAAGGAGAGAACGACCTTCAGAAGCGACTTTTTCAAGTACGGGAACTATCTGCTTCATGCTGTTGATTTTCTTGTCCGTGATCAGGACATAAGGATCATCAAACTCACAGACCATCTTCTCGGTATCGGTTGCCATATAAGGAGATACAAAGCCCCTGTCGAACTGCATTCCTTCTACAACGTCCAGGCTGGTTTCCATTGTTTTGGAGTCCTCAACTGTGATTACTCCGTTGTAGCCGACTCTTTCCATGGCATCTGAGATTAAATTGCCTATTTCTTCATCGTTATTTGCAGAAACTGTAGCTACCTGTACGATTTTCTCCTTACCCTTTACCTCAACGCTCTTGCTCTTGAGATAGCCTACAACATTTTCTGTTGCAATCTCGATACCTTTCTTGACATCTATCGGGTTTGCTCCGGCACTGATATTTTTCAGGCCTTCTCGAATCATACTTTGGGCAAGAAGAGTTGCAGTAGTTGTTCCATCTCCGGTATTGTCCTGAGTTTTGGAAGCAACTTCTTTGACAAGCTTGGCCCCCATATTTTCAAACTTGTCATGAAGCTCGATTTCCTTTGCAATGGTTACCCCATCATTTGTGACCACAGGTTTTGTACTTTTATCCAGCACAACATAGCGTCCTTTCGGCCCGAGAGTTATCTTGACAGTATTTGCAACTTTGTCCACACCGTTTAAGAGTGCCTTTCTTGCATTCTCATCAAACATTATTTGCTTTGAAGCCATCTGTATTCACCTAGATTAAAACCAAGTCATTTCCAAATCAAGTTTGAATTATACTCTTGAATTTCGTGAATTTACTTTGAATATTATTCTTACCTATGTTCTTCAGAATCGGCCTCGTTCAACGTTATTCTTCAGCAATTGTTGCCAGAATGTCTTTGAAGTCGACAAACAGGTACTTTTCGTCGTCAATTTCAATTTCATCTGACTGATACCCCCCATAGATCACATGGTCACCTTTCTTCAGGGGAAGCTCCTTTCCATCTTCAAAAGTCCCTACAGCAATAACAATACCTTCCTTTTTCTCCTGCCGTGCAGACTCAGGAATATAGATCCCGCCTTTTGTCACTTCTTCTTTCTTCTGGTGCTTAAGCAAGACTCGTTCGCCAATAGGTCTGATAATCACTCTATTGTTCCTCCTTATACGTAAGTGACCCCATGTTAGCTGAACATTAACTTGTAGCTATGAGTTAATATGGGATTTGTCAATATATTGAACGCTCGTGCGCTCAACTATCTGCATATAATGCGGAACTCATATTTAAAAATTGCTGGAAAAATAAATAAGATTCTGAAAAAATCGAAATGATATCGACAAAATGAAAAGAAATTATATATATGAAATATTCTAAAATATACATAGATGGTTCAACAGATAATCCTCAGATACCTTGAAAAACCTCACGTCAAAAGCCTTGAAGACGATCTTCTGTGGTTATGTGATAGTTTTGGCTTTTCTTCGGGCAGGGATACAGAAAATACAGCGACCAGAATAGTTTTTAGTCTACTTGACAGACTCTCGAATGATGAAATAACTTCCTCAGAAGCCCTTGCTGAAGATCTTGAGATAAAAATATCCAGGGTAAACCATCATCTCAGGAATCTTAACGATTCAGGTCTCCTTTACAGAAAAAAACGCATGGTATATCTTCGCGGAGGAAGCCTGAAGGCTGCAGTAAAAGAAATGCGAAAAGACTCGGAAAGGATTTTTGATGAGCTCGAAAGCATAGCTGAAGAGATAGATTTAAGAGTAGGGATAAAAAACCGATAAGAAAAGGAAAATAAAACCGGTGAAAAATGAGGTAAAAATCGATAAAGGATAAGATAAGAGTTCAAGAGCAAATCAATTAATTATAACCGGAAAGAAATTCAATAATAAACCCATTTATTTTTCCAGCCGTGAACCGAGTATCCATAGTCCGCTGCCCTGATTATTCTTACACAAAAAGAGCTATAGCTGAAGCTCTGGAACTTCTCGGAGGCCTTGAGAATATAGTCCATCCCGGTGACCGCGTACTTCTTAAACCGAATATCCTTGCGGCTGCCTCTCCAGAAAGTGCAGTAACTACTCATCCATCAGTTGTAGCTTCAATGTGCGAGCTCGTAATTCAGGCCGGAGGGAAACCCATAGTTGGGGACGGAGCTGGAATTTCAAGGCCAGGAGCCACTTCAAAAGCCCTGAAAATTTCAGGTATAGAAGAAGCTGCCCGAAAGGCCGGAGCAAAGGTAGTAAATTTCGAAACCGCAGGCTTTACCCTGGTAGACGTCCCTGACCCTTTGCAGTTCCACAAACTATACATCGCAAACCCTGTCCTCGAAGCCGATGTAGTAATATCACTCCCAAAATTAAAAACTCATGAACTTACCTATTACACAGGTGCAGTCAAGAACTTTTTCGGAACTCTCCCTTTAAGATGCCGAAAAGAGGCGCATCTTCTTGGAAAAAGGGACCTTTTTGGCGAAGCTGTTGCTGATATATACTCAGTTGTCAGGCCAGGCTTTGCAGTTATGGACGGGGTTATCGGCATGGAAGGAAACGGACCTTCTCATGGGAAACCCGTAAACTCCGGGGTAATTCTGGCAAGTAAGGATTGTGTTTCCCTGGATATTGTTGCTGCAGAAATGATAGGTTTTGACCCCCTCAAAATTCCCACGACTGCAGGGACCATGAAAAAAGGTTTTGGAAACCAGTGTCCTGTTGTGGTCGGAATTCCATTAAAAGAAGTCAAAATGAAATTCAAACCGTCTAGCGGAGGAGTCAGTACAGCTCCTTCCTTTCTTACCCGCAATCTTGGCAAATATTATAAGATTTATCCCAGGATCAACCGGAGAAAATGCACTCACTGTGGAGCCTGTTATTTAAATTGCTCTCCACATGCTGTTGAGCGACTCGAAGATGGAAGTTACAGGATCAATGAGGAGAAGTGCATCCTGTGTTATTGCTGTCGCGAACTGTGCCCCAGTGATGCGGTAGAAATCAAAAAATCGCTGCTTGCAAGGCTTTTGACAGAAAAGATAATCTGAGAAAAGATAATCTGATATGTAAAACGTGACAATATATCAAAAACGTAAACAGAAAGGTAACAGAAAATTAACAGAAAGGTAACAGAAAGGTAACAGAAAGGTAACAGAAAGGTAACAGAAAGGTAACAGAAAGG